>Ga0180008_1000209_pt1 | contig 58266 bp, 42 predicted proteins | sample MM_PW_MetaG_FD_121121 | JGI IMG/M metagenome (GOLD analysis project Ga0180008, IMG submission 121121) | Groundwater microbial communities from the Aspo Hard Rock Laboratory (HRL) deep subsurface site, Sweden - MM_PW_MetaG | ecosystem: Environmental > Aquatic > Deep subsurface > Groundwater... | reverse complement strand
CACTACAAAGCATTCATGCAGTTGCCACTACAAAACTTCCGCAAAAATGTGCATAAGTCGTTGATTCACATGGAAACGGCTTCACCAAAAATGCGAAATCGGCATTTTGGTGTCGAACTCGGGCGGGCAGGCTTCAAGGGTGACGGTCCTGCCTGCGGCAGGACTGCCCTGCGGTGCTCGACTCGCTCAGGTGGCTGCGGAACTCGCCCCCTTCAGGGGCTCAAACAGTCCTCGCCATCCCCTTGGCTGCGCCAAGGGGCAACCTGATCGAATCTCCGCTCCTCGGCGCCACCCAGGCGCCCGCCCGCACAGCGCCTCCGCCCTTTTTCGCCTCGCTGGTGGCGTGCGGTGGTTTTTGTCGTGCGTGCGGTTGGGCTTTGGGGGCCGGTGGTTGACTGCGGCCGGTGGGGGGCGGTGGGGGGCGGTGGTGGCGCGGCGGTTGGCCGCTTGGGCAGCGTGCGCCGAGCTGATTGGGTGGGGCGCCAAGCTTTTTCGGTGGCGCATGGCGCTTTTTGGGTGGCGCGCCGAGTGTTTTGCTCGGTGAGCCGAGCTCTTGGGGTGGCACGCCGAGCTCGGAGCTCGGTGAATGCACCTCGATGGGGCGTGAACGGGTGTTGGAGCTCGGCGTTTGTCTGAAATTACTCGGATCTTGTCCGGAAAAGACTGGCGGGTGGGTGTTGGCGCAGGGGTGCTGTCGCAAAATAGCGCGCAGCCCACACCAAAGTTCAGGGGCGTACGCTGAGCGTGGGTGCAACCCGCGGTGGCGACGGCGCCCGTGCCACATCCCATCAGGCCTCTACGCGAAAACACAGTGTGGTGAATTTCTAGCGGTTCACATGGAAGTAGTACGCGTTGCCCAATTTGTACCGCTCGCTGTGCACACCGTGCTTAAAATTCAGTCAAACCGGAATATCAGGCACAGACAGCCAAATTAACCTTGTTCACAAAAACGATACGAAGACACCACCCCCATTAAAGGCAGGCTACAGAAATTCCAATAGCTGCGGAGTAGTAAGAATTTCGTGACCCATTTGCCGAAGATCGCAGAGATGCCCATAAGGCACAGGTCCACCCACCTCCTTTTCGTCCATATGAAAAAATATATTAACCACCCCATCTCGAAGAGCAGCATATTCTGGGGTGAGTCTCTCATCTACGTGAGCCCCCCCGTCTTTGTTGGCTGCCCCCAGCACGATTTGCATTCTAGAAATATTTTTCCCATTTAATCTATAAATGGTTTGCTGCCCCCATAATTTCCACGGCATAAGCAACTGCTTCGGCTCGCGCGTGTCCAGGTTTGGCATATGAAAAGAATTAAACGACCCATCTTCAGAAACCATCAACCTCGTGGTGCTTAAGCCTCCAGTGAAGTGAAAAACATTATCCTCAAGAAGATAGCAGGTTGTTCTTAGATGGAGGTCATTGATACCCAATTGAGTAAATAGTGATGTCGACCTCGCTGTGTCGTGCACGAGTACCCTTAGAACGACTGCGATTCTGACAGCCTCGTCACAAAAGCCCTCATCAAAGCTGGCACAGGATCGCTTGAGAAAGCCCATCTGCTTTCTTAGGTGTTGGATGAGCATATTTTTATCTTGCACTTCTCACACCATAATAAAAATTTCCAAAAACGCCCAACAAAACCAATATCAAACCAAACAAGAAGACCACAATCGCGAGCTAGCTGCAAATGATCGGCCTGCACAAACATTGGCTCTCAATGGATTTTTATGTGGGGACTTGGGGATAGCCTAAACCAACCCACCCAAAATGTGGAGTCCCCACGCGCCACACCTCCACCGCAAGCCCACAGCGGGGCACAAAGCGCGAAGCCGGCATCGGCTCGGGCGCCTTGCGGGTGCCGAGGAGCGCAGCGGCAAGGTGGGCGCGCGCAGCGCGCTTCGTCATCTAGCTGGCCTGAGTTGTTTGAGCGGAGCGCCCAAAGGGCGCGCAGCGAGTTCGAAGGCCCCACCTTGCCGCGAGCACCGCAGGGCAGTCATGCCGCAGGCATGACCACCCGCTTGGCGCCCGAGCCGATGCCGGCGCAGCGCCGCCCCGCGCTGCCCCGACAAAGCGCCCCACCCCACGCACGCCAGGACAAAAACAAAAAGGCCCCACCAACCAGGCAGGGCCCCCTCACCTCGCGAAGGCCCAACAGCCCTCGCCAGCATCAAAACCAATCAGAACGGGTTCATCACAATGTCCGCCCGCCCCGGGTGATTCGGCCTGTCCAACGGCCCCGGAATCGGCTCGTTCGATCGGCAAGGGAAGCTGTCCAGGTCACGCCGCAAAAAGCTCAGCTCGATCACCGACGGCATCGGCACGCCTTCCACCAGCACCACCCCCGCGTAGTTGTTGGCATGCAAGTGCACCGGCACATGGCTCACCAGCATCTTCTCCATCGTCTGCCGAAACCGCGCATGGAAAGCCGGCTCCGCCAACTTGCCCAGGTCGTGCAGCTCGCAAGCGATCACGTCAAAGCGCTTGAGGTCGGCATCGGCCACCGTCGGCAAGGCCTCGTACTCCGCGCCTTCCACGTCGAACTTCAGCAAAGCACGCTTGGGCTGCAGCGCATCCATGCGCCGCACCATCTCCGCAAAGCTCACGAAGTCGCCGAAGGTCTCCGACGCCCAGCCCTTCTTGTCGAAGATGAAGTTGGCGTGCGGCGTCGGCGGGCCCTCCACCGTGTGGTCGAACTGCAGGATGCGCGCGCCGCGCTCGGCCATCACGTGGTCAAAGCTCACGTCGTGCCCCACCCCGATGGACAGCACCACATCGCATTGCAGCGCCACGGCCGGCAGCACGTAGCCGCCGTCGTAGTCGTTGCCCACGCGAACCTTCGGTGTGCGCCGCGTGGCCCAGGGCCGCAGCAGGTCCAGGGCTTCCAGCACGTCCTGCTGGGTCAGCGGTCGGATCTCGTTCATGTTCATCGTGGGCTCCGGTCGGAGAAAACTGGGTTGGGGTGAAGGTCGCGCTCAGTCGTCGCGGCCAATGAGGGTTTCGAGCCGGTCCACGGCGCGGGCCCAGGAAAACCGTTGCGCCAGGTCCATGCAGTGGTCCTGCAGGCGCGGGCGGGCGCTGCGCCAGCCGTCGACGTGCGCCAGCAAGGCCTGCACAAAGGCTTCGTCGTCGACCTCGCGGTAACGGCCGGCCACGCGGCCTTGCGCGTCGAGCTGGTCGCCGGGGCGGCTGGCCACGCGAATGGCCACCTCGTCGCTGACGAAGTCGTCGGTGGCGCCGCCGTCGGTCACCACCACCGGCGTGCCGCAGGCAATGGCTTCGAGCACCGGCAGGTTGAAGCCCTCGCCACGGTAAGGCGAGGCGTAGCAGTCGGCCACGCCGTAGAGCAGGCGCAGCTCGGCGGGGTTGAGGTTGCCCGGCACCACCATGATGGCGTTGAGCACGCTGTCGGTGAACAGCGCGGGGTGTCGCTGCACCACGTCCTTGATCACCGGCTCGATCGACAGGCCGTAGAGGTCTCGCTGGTCTTTGAGGATCAGGCGCAGGTGGCCGTGGCGTTGGCGCGCACGCGCAAAGCCGATCAGCAGAAGGTCCAGACCCTTGTTCCAGGTGGCCACGCCGAGGTTCAGAAAGACGAACTCGTCGTCACGCAGGCCCAGGTTGGCGCGGTTGGTGGCGCGTTCTTCGCGGCTGAGCGGGTGAAAGGTGGCCATGCGCACGCCGTGGCTGACCACCTCGATGCCGTCTCCGTCAAAGCCGAAGTCCACCAGCCGGTCACGCGACCAGTTCGTGGGCGTGACGATGCGGTTGCCGCCAGCGGTGTAGGCCGCGGTGAGGGCCGCGCGGTCGGGCGCGCCGCCCTCGAAGCTTTTCTCGCCCAGGCCCAGCTCGGTGACCATGAAGGTCAGCTGCCGCACGCCGTCCTGGCGCACCGGCGCAATCGGCGAGGACAAGCTCAGCACCACGTCGGGCCGCTCGTCGCCCGGCTCGGGGATGGCGTCGATGCGGGCCATGTCCTCGGGCGTGAAGCCGCTGGCGTTGGCCTGGCGGTTCCAGCTCGCGATGGCAAAGGGCCGGTCGCGGTGCGACAGGCGCAGCGTGGGCCGCCTGACCAGCTCCAGCAGCTGGTGCTGGTTGACCAGGGCGATGGAGTGGTTGACGCCGCGCCAGCCTTCGACCAGGAGGTGTTTTTTCGTCATGGGCGGGCCCAGCTCATCAGGCCCTCGCCCACCGAGCGCAGGCTGGCGTTGGACTGGGCGCTGTCCATCAGCGCGTTGACGTAGGCCACGCGCTGCGAGAAGTGGTCCGTCTCGGCCGACATCACGTCGAACAGCGAGCGGCGGCCCAGTTGCGACCATTGCTGGAAGGTGGCCAGGCGCACCTTCTCGGTGTCACGCAGCAGGGCCACGTAGCGGCGCGCGCGCTCCATCGAGGTCTGTGCGGCGTCGTGCAGTTGGGCGGCGCGGGTCTGGCGGTCCAACACGGTCTGGCTCAAACCGGCGCGGGCCGACTGGGCGCGCTTGTAGGCCGCCATCGAGGCCGCTTCCTGCGCGCCACCGTTGAACAGCGACACGTTGACCGACACGCCGGCGCTCCAGCCGCGCACGGTCTGCTCGCCACTGCGCCCGCCGTTGCCGGAGAACTGCCAGTTCAGCTGGGGCTTCTGGCCGGCCTTGACGGCCTCGGCGTAGCTGTCCAGCGCCTCGGCTTCCTGGCGCGCGCGCAGCACCTCGGGGTGGCGCTCGATCAGGCGGTTGACCTCGCCGAGGTCGGGCGTGGCCATCAAGGCGCCCACGAAGCTGTCGTTGAGCGAGACCTGCTCGCCCACGAACTTGCGAAGCGTGAACTCGACCTGGCGCACCAGCGCCACCGACTGGTCGCGCGAGAGTTCGGCCTGCTGCAGCGACTTGCGCGCCTGCACCAGCTCGCTGGTGCGGCCCTTGTCGGCGGCCACGATCTGTTCCAGCGCGTCCACCAGGCAGCCCATCTTGCGCACCTGTTGTTGGTAGACCTGCGATTGCAGGCGGTAGCGCTGGCGCTCCAACGCGGTGTTGACCACCTCCAGCGCCACGCGCTCCTGGCTGACGTTCTCGCCCAGCTTGGCGGCGTCGGCCAGGCGCGTGCGCCAGTCGATCAGGGACTGCAGCCGGCCGAAGTCGTACAGCGGCGCGGACACGTTCACGCCCACGGTGGCGCGCGCGCCATTGGCCGTCTTGCTCACGCCATCACCGTAGGTGCCGCCAGCACCCAGAAAACCGTTGAGGCTGACCTGGGGCAGGCGACCGGCGCGGATCTCATCGAGGTCGAACCCGGCGGCTTCGGCCAGCAAGCGCGACGCCCCCACCTCCTGGCTGCGGCGCACGGCCTCGCGCACCAGCAGTTGCAGGCTGCTTTGGGGGTCCAGCGGAGCGGCCTCGCCCTGGTTCAGGGGCACGGGCTCGCGGATGCCGCGTGGCTCCGAGTTGGACAGGTCGTTGCAGCGGCCACCTGTCTGGGCCAGCGCCAGGCCCGACCACAGGCACAAGCCAGCGGCCAGCGTGGACAACAGCTGCGGGGAACGTCGATGAGCGCGCATGGCCTTCACCTCTCTGTGAAGGCTTCGTTGTATCGCAGCATGGGTTTGAGCAAATAGCGGAGAACAGACTGTTCTCCGGTGCGTATTTCAACGCTCGCCGTCATGCCAGGGATGATCGGCAGGGGCTTGCCGTGCTGTTGGAGGGTCGACAGCTCGGTGCGGATGAGCGCCCGGTAGTAGCTGGTGTCGGCCGACGCGGCCTTGCCCTCTTCGGTCAGCGCGTCCGGGCTGATGTAGTCGATGCGCCCCTGCAGGCCGCCGTAGGTGTAGTAGTCGTAGGCGCTGAGCTTGACCAGGGTCGACAGGCCCAGGCGCACGAAACCGATGTCCGCCGGCTTGACCCGCGCTTCGACCAGCAGCTGCGCGCCCACCGGTGCGATCTCCATGATGGGCGCTCCCGCCTGCACCACGCCGCCGATCGTCGCCACCTTGATGTGCTTGATCACGCCTCGGATGGGAGATTTGAGCGAGGTGCGTTGCAGCACGTCCTGCTTGACCACCATCTGCTCTTCGATCTGGGCCAGCTCGGTGCGGGCCTTGACCAGGTCGCTGCTGGCGTCCTGCCTGAAGCGGTTGGTGCGGTCCTGGATCTGCAGCATCAGGTCGTTGACCTGGCGGCGCAGGCGCATCACCTCGACGTCCGACAGCAAGCCCCGGCTCGCCAGGGTCTCGGACATGCGCAGCTCGCGCTGCAGCAAGCCCAGGTTGCGCCTGTTCACGGCCACGGCCTCGTCCAGCGAGAAGCGCCGGGCATCGAAGGCATCGCGCTCGCCTTCGACCAGGGTTTCGTCCTTGGCCACATCGGGCGGGAACTTCAAAGGCCGGCCCGTGGCCTCGGCGCTCAGCCGCGCGATCATGGCCTTGAGCGCCAGGCGCTTGGCCTGGCCTTCTTGCTGGGCGGCCTCCACGCGCGTCGGGTCGAGCTGCGCCAGCTCCTGGCCCTTCTCGACGACCATGCCCTCGCGCACCTTGAGCTCACGCAGGATGCCGCCTTCCAGGCTGGAGATGACCTGCTCGCGCCCATCGGGCACGACCTTGGCCTCGGCGCGCGTGATCATGTCCACGCGCGCGGTCGCGGCCCAGAACACCGTCAGCGCCACGAAACCGGCCATCAGCCACAGCACCCAGTTGGCGCGCGGCGTGCCCTCGGCCATGCGGGCCTGGCTCACGCCAGACAGAAACTGCTCGTCCCCGGGGAAGAAACGCCCCGAGGACGGCGAGCGGTTTTTGCGACCGAAACCGGGCAGCCTCATCTTCATGATGGCACCCGGTACGGTGGGTCAGACAAGTCGACGAAGGACTCATCTGGTTGATCGGGCGGACCTGGTGGCGGCGTGGGCTGCGCCTGCGCCGCTGCGGCCACCGTTTGCGGACGCGGTGCGGTGGGTGCCGGCTGCGTGGCGCCTGCGGCCACCGCAGCGGGCGCCGCACCAGCCGCCGCAGCGGCACCCACTGGCGCCCCACCCTGCGGGCTGGCCACCGGCGAAACCGGCTGGCGCCCGGAGAGCGCCGCCATCACCTGGGCCTTGGGCCCGCTGGCCACCACGCGGCCCGAGTCCACCACGATGACGTGGTCCACCAGCTCCAGCAGCGCCGGCCGGTGCGTGACCACCACCAAGGTGCGCTTGGGCAAGATGCCCGAGAGGCGCCGCACGAAGTCCACCTCAGCCTGCGCGTCCATCGCGCTGGTCGGCTCGTCCATCAGCAGCACCGCGGGCTTGGTGATCAGGCAGCGCGCCAGGGCCACCAGCTGGCGCTGGCCACCCGAGAGCATGCAACCGCCCTCGCCCACCTGCATGTCCAGACCCATGGGGTGGTTGGCCACCACCTTGTCCAGGCCCGTCATCTGCAGCACCGAGGCCAGCAGGCGCGGGTCTGCATGCGCTCGGCCCAGGATGACGTTGTCGCGCAGCGTGCCGGTGAACAGGCGCGGCTCCTGCGCGACGAAGCCCACGTGGGCACGGTAATCGGTCGGGTCCACCTGCCGCAGGTCCAGGCCATCGACCTCGACCATGCCGTCGGTCGGCTGGTAGAGCCCGGCCAGCAAGCGCAGCACGGTCGACTTGCCACTGCCCATCTTGCCCAGGATGGCCACGCGCTGGCCCGGCAGGATGTTGACGTTCAAATCCTTGAGCACCGACTGCGCGTGGTCGTGCGCGCCCTTGGGGTAGGCGAACGACACCTCGCGCAAGGCCAGTTGCCCGCGCAGCTTGGGCATGGGCAGGTAGGGCCGGTCGGGCACGCGCTCCGAAGGTAGGCCCATGATGCGGTCGAGCATGCGCAAGGCCGCGCGCGCGCCCTGGTAGCGCGTCGCCAGGCTGATGACGCTGCCCAGTGGCGCCACCGCACGCCCCGCGAACATCACCGAGCCGATCAGCGCGCCACCGGTGATGACGCCGTCGTGCACCAGGTGCACGCCCCACACCAGCATCACCACCGTGATGAGTTGCTGCGACACCGTCGAAGCGTTGTTGACCCAGCTGGAGAGCGCCCTGGCCCGCACGCTCGACTGCGACGCCGCGGCGTTGGCCTCTTCATAGCGGCGCAGGAAGTGCCCGGCGGCCCCCGCAGCGCGGATGTCCTCGATGCCTTCCACGGCCTCGACCATCACGCCCTGCATGTCCGCGTGCTGCTTGACGTTGGCGTTGAGCAGCTTGGCCAGCACACCCTGGATCAGCCACGACAGCCCCAGCAGCACCGGCACCGCGATCACCAGCACCCAGCCCAGCGGGCCTGCGGTGATGAAGGTCATGGCGATGAACAGGAACACGAACGGCAGGTCGGTCAGCGTCGACAGCGTGGCCGAGGCGCTGAAGTCGCGCACCGTCTCGATCTGCGTGAGCTGGTGCGTGAAGCTGCCCGACGAATCGGGTCGGTTCTCCAGCCGCAGGCTCAGGGCCTTCTTGAACAGGATGTTGCCCAGCATCAGGTCGGCCTTCTTGCCGGCCAGGTCAAGCAAGTGGCTGCGCAACTGGCGCGCCAGCAGGTCGAAGACCAGGGCCACGAACACACCGGTCGCCAGCGACCACAGCGTCACCAGCGCCTGGTGCGGGATCACGCGGTCGAACACCACCGACGAGAACAGCCCGGTGACCAGCATCAGCACGTTGGTCAGCAGCGCCGCGATCATCGCCGAGCGGTAGTACGGCATGAAGCGCTTGAGCGTGTGCCACAGCCAGTGGCCATCGGGCTCGACAAACTCACCGTCGCGGTGCACCGTCTCGCTCGCCGAGGGCGAGGCCATCAGCGCAAAACCCGTGTACTCCACCAGCAGGTCGGCCGCAGCGGCCTCCATGGTGATGCCTTCCACGGGCATCACCACCTCGTAGCGTTCCTGCCCGGGCGATGCGGCATCCGACTCGATGCGGCGCACCAGGATGCAGACCTCGCCACCGCGCAGCAGCAGCACCACCGGGAACAGCAGCCCCAGGATCTGGTGCGGCTCGCGCTTGACGATGGCGGCCTGGAACCCCGCGTCGCGCATCACGCGCACGGCGTTGGTCGGCATCAGCGGCGAGGTGAAACCGGTTTCGCCCAACAGGGAAGCCGCCGTGCGCTCGCGCCCATGGTGACGGCACAGCCACAGCAGCGCGTCCAGCAGCGGATCTTCCGCGCGCGCATCCGCCGCCGTGCCCGGCGCGGGCTCGGTGTTGCCAGGCGGCACCGTGGTGTCGGCCGGCAGCTCGGTGGGAGGGGCGCTGTCCTGCTGCGTCAAGGAGAACTCCGTCGCTGAAGCCTTCAGGCCTCGCTCAGGGTGCCGGCCACGAGGGCCTCGAGTTGGGTTTCAAGGTCTCGCACCAGGCCCGGCGTGTCGAACAGCGGGGTCTGGAAGCGGTGCTCGGCCAGGTAGCGGCGGTGGCTGGCCACGCGCGCCGGCTCGCGGCCCAGCGTGATCGCCATGCGCTCGTAGGCCTCGGGGCTGTCGGTCACCAGGTCGGGCAGGCCGACCGCGTGCAACAGGCTGCCCGCCATGCGCGACACAAAAGTGCGCCCCGAACAGGTCAGGATCGGCACGCCCATGAACAGCACGTCGTTGGCCGTGGTGCCCGCGTTGTAGGGGAAGGTGTCGAGGATGAGGTCGGCCGCCGTGAAGCGAGCCAGGTAGTCGGCCGGTGCCACACGCGGCGCGAAGTTCAGCCGAGCCGGGTCCACGCCATGGGCGCTCGCCTCGGCGCGCATGTTGGCCTCGGCCCAGCGGTTGTCGGCCAGCAGCCACAGCACGCTGCCCGGCACCTGCGCCAGCACGCGCATCCACAGCTGGAACAGCGCCTGCCCCATCTTGAAGTTGTTGTTGAACGAGCAGTAGACGAAGCCCTCTTCGGGCAGGCCGCACTGCGCCCGCGTGGGCGGCTCGGATGCCACGCGCTGGCGGTCGCTCGACTGGAAGCACTTGCTCAGGTAGAGCGGCCGCTCGGTCATGTAGGGCAGCAGCTCGGGCGGCATCACGAAGCGGTCGGCGATGACGCGGTCAATCGACGGCAGGCCCGTGGTGCCCGGAAAGCCCAGGTAGGTCAGTTGATGCCGCGCAGGACGCCAGCTCAGGATGTCGGCGCGCGCGCCCGAGGTCAGGCCCTGCAGGTCGATCAGCACGTCGATGTCGTCGGCAGCGATGCGGCGCGCCACGGCCTCGTCGCTCAGGCTGGCCACGGGCACGTGGTGATCGAGCGATCCACGGATACGGGCCTGCAGCGCGCTGCCGTCCTCGCGGCTCCAGCAATAGGCAAAGGTCTCGAAGCGGCTTCGGTCGATCAGCTCGATGAGCTCGACCGTCAGCAGCCCGACGGCGTGCATGCACAGGTCGCCCGACAGGAAGGCCAGGCGCAGCTTGCCGGGACGCTGGCGCACCGGGGCAGCCAGTTTGGTGGTCACGGGCTTGACGCGCTCGTGCACGAAGGTGCGCGCGGCCAGCAGCTGCATGGCCGGGTCGTCGCTGGCGCCCAGCATGGCCAAGGGCGAGGTGCCCAACTGCAGCGCGCAGGGCGTCACGCCAGGCACGGGTGCGTAGACCGGCCATTCGCACTGCTTCTGGCGGATGTGCACCAGGTGCTGGATGACCCGCGACTGATCGGGCTGCAGCAGCAGGCTGCGCTTCATCGCGGCCTCGGACTCGTCGTAGCGGCGCTGCTGCTCGAGCATGCGCGCGGAATTGTTCAGGGCGTGCAGCGGCAGCTCCAGGTCCACCTGCTGCCCTGCCTGGCCTTGCTGCGCCGAGAGCTGCAGCACCATGTCCCAGGCAGCCAAGGCCTCGTCATGGCGGCCCTGGTGCTCCAGTTGGTGGCCCAGGTTCAGGTGCGCCTGCATGAAGCCTGGCGCCAGCTGCAAGGCCTCGCGGTAAGCGGCTTCGGCGGCCACGTGCTCGCCCATGCCGCCCAGCACCGTGCCGTGGTTGAACAGCGCGATGTGGCGTTGCGGCGACTGGGTGTTGGCCAGCCAGGCCTCATAGAGGTCGCGCACGAGCTCGGCACGCGCCACCACCTCGGGGCGCTGCGCCACCTCCAGCAAGCTCATCAAGGGCATCTGACCCGAGCGGGCTTGCGCCAGCGCCTGCTCGAACGCACTGGCGGCCAACGGCGGCTGCCCTGCCCCTTGGCGCATCAACTGATCGTCTCGGCTTCGGTCCATCGACACACGTCCTGTTCTGCCCCCTTGGCAGGCGCCATGGGGGATGTGTCGATGCTAGGCAAAGGGCCGTGGGGGCTTGAGCCGGATTACAGCGGCTGGAGGCGGCCAATTCTGGCCTCAGCCAACAAAAAAGCCCCACCAGCGTGAGCGAGTGGGGCTTTGTTGATTCTGGAGGCGCGGCCCGGAGTCGAACCGGGCTAGACGGATTTGCAATCCGGTGCATAACCGCTTTGCTACCGCGCCAGAGCTTGAAAAAAGGGAAGCCAAGTCAAACCGGGCTTCCCTTCGAATTTGGAGCGGGATAAGAGACTCGAACTCTCGACCTATACCTTGGCAAGGTATCGCTCTACCAACTGAGCTAATCCCGCATGTGTTGCAACAACTCAGAGCTTTGCAACGCTCGCTTGGCTGAACTTTTCAGTTTTTGCCTTGATCCCGTCTGGTGTCGCGATCAGCGAAGAACGCAACTATACATCGAAATTCTCGGCTTTGGCAAGGTGTTGCAAGTTTTCATCGCCGTCGTGACGCGACACCCCGCCTGCGGTGGGCCGCCAGGTCCAGCAGGCGGGTGTTGCACCTGGCCGGCTTACACTTGCCGCCCAGGCCCCGATGGTGAAATCGGTAGACACAGCGGACTTAAAATCCGCCGCTTGCTGAAAGGCAGCGTGCCGGTTCGACCCCGGCTCGGGGCACCAACACGCCCATGGCACCGAGGTGCCCAAACAAAAAGCCCCACCAGCGCGAGCGAGTGGGGCTTCGTTTTTCTGGAGGCGCGGCCCGGAGTCGAACCGGGCTGGACGGATTTGCAATCCGGTGCATAACCGCTTTGCTACCGCGCCAGGGTGTTGAGAGTATCCAGCAAAACCGGCGGCAGGTGCGCACGCCATCGACTTCACCAGAGAAAAAGGGAAGCCTTTTGGGCTTCCCTTCGGAATGTGGAGCGGGATAAGAGACTCGAACTCTCGACCTATACCTTGGCAAGGTATCGCTCTACCAACTGAGCTAATCCCGCATTTCGCAGGCTTCAGATTGCTCTTTCAGCCTACCGTCTTCGCTTGCGTTGATCGCGTTTGGCGCGTGATCAGCGAAGACCTGAACTATAGCGCGTTTTTAGCGCCTTCGTCAACGTGCTCTCAAAATTTTCAGTGTTTGAGCAACTCGTTGCTGACGGGCGACGCCGCGGCTTCCGGTTTGGCTTCCACGACCTTGGCTTCTTCTTCCGGCAGCGGCGTCGGCTGACGCTCCAGGGCCACCTCGAGCACCTTGTCGATCCACTTGACCGGCACGATCTCGATCTGGCTCTTGACGTTCTCGGGGATCTCTGCGAGGTCCTTGACGTTCTCTTCCGGGATCAGCACCGTCTTGATGCCACCACGGTGAGCCGCCAGCAACTTCTCCTTCAGACCACCGATGGCCGTGACCTCACCGCGCAGGGTGATTTCACCCGTCATGGCGACGTCAGCGCGCACCGGGATGCCCGTCAGCGCCGACACGAAAGCCGTGGTCATGGCCGCACCGGCGGACGGACCGTCCTTGGGCGTGGCGCCATCGGGCACGTGGATGTGGATGTCGCGCTTCTCGAAGAGGTCGTCCGTGATGCCCAGGCGGCGAGCACGTGAGCGCACCACCGAACGGGCGGCCTCGACCGACTCCTTCATCACGTCGCCCAGCTGACCCGTGCGGATGATGTTGCCCTTGCCCGGCATGATCGCGGCTTCGATGGTGAGCAGGTCGCCACCGACCTCGGTCCAGGCCAGACCCACGACCTGGCCCACCTGGTTTTCCTTGGTGGCCTCGCCGTAGCTGTACTTGCGCACGCCCAGGAAGTCGTTGAGGTTCTCGTCGGTGACGACGACCTTCTCGGTGTGCTGCTTGAGCGCAAAGCCCTTGATCACCTTGCGGCAGATCTTGGAGACCTCGCGTTCCAGCGAGCGCACGCCGGCCTCGCGGGTGTAGTAGCGGATGATGCCGCGGATGGCGCTTTCAGCCACCTCCAGCTCGCCTTCCTTCACCCCGTTGTTCTTGATCTGCTTGGGCAGCAGGTAGGTCTGAACAATGTGTACCTTCTCGTCTTCAGTGTAGCCCGCCAGGCGGATCACTTCCATCCGGTCCAGCAGCGCCGGCGGGATGTTCAGCGAGTTCGACGTGGCGACGAACATCACATCGGACAGGTCGAAGTCGACCTCGATGTAGTGGTCACCGAAGGTGTGGTTCTGTTCGGGGTCAAGCACTTCCAGCAGCGCCGAGGACGGATCGCCCCGGAAGTCCATGCCCAGCTTGTCGATCTCGTCGAGCAGGAACAGCGGGTTGCGCACGCCCACCTTCGAGAGGCTCTGCAGCACCTTGCCCGGCATGGAGCCGATGTAGGTGCGGCGGTGGCCACGGATCTCGGCCTCGTCGCGCACGCCGCCCAGGGCCATGCGCACGAATTTGCGCCCGGTGGCGCGGGCGATGGACTGACCCAGCGAGGTCTTGCCCACGCCAGGGGGGCCGACCAGGCACAGGATCGGGGCCTTGACCTTGTCGACGCGCTGTTGCACAGCGAGGTACTCGAGGATGCGTTCCTTGACCTTGTCGAGGCCATAGTGCTCTTCGTTGAGCACGGTCTCGGCCAGGGCCAGGTCGTGCTTGACCTTGGACTTCTTGCTCCAGGGCAGGTTGACCAGGGTCTCGATGTAGTTGCGCACCACCGTGGCCTCGGCCGACATGGGCGACATCAGCTTGAGCTTCTTGAACTCGGCATCGACCTTCTTGCGCGCCTCCTTGGGCATGCGAGCGGACTCGATCTTCTTGGCGATCTCTTCGAGGTCAGCGCCCTCTTCGCCTTCACCGAGCTCCTTCTGGATGGCCTTGACCTGCTCGTTGAGGTAGTACTCGCGCTGCGACTTCTCCATCTGGCGCTTGACGCGACCACGGATGCGCTTTTCGACCTGCAGGATGTCGACTTCGTGCTCGAGCAACTCGAGCAGCTTTTCCAGGCGGGCGGACACGGTCACCAGGTCGAGCACCGACTGCTTGGCTTCGAGCTTGAGCGGCAGGTGGGCGGCGATGGTGTCGGCCAGGCGACCGGCGTCGTCGATGCCGGAGATCGAGGTGAGGATCTCGGGCGGGATCTTCTTGTTGAGCTTGACGTACTGGTCGAACTGCTGCGTCACGGCGCGGCGCAGGGCTTCGACTTCGGGCGTGACCTGGGCCTCGGGCGGCACGGGCACGACCACCGAGGTGAAGAACTCACCGCTGTCGTCGATCGATTGCGTGTTGGCACGCTGCACGCCCTCGACCAGCACCTTCACGGTGCCGTCTGGCAGCTTGAGCATCTGCAGGATGCTGGAGACGCAGCCGACGTCGAACATGTCGTCGGCCTTGGGCTCGTCCTTGCCGGCGGCCTTTTGCGCCACCAGCATGATCTGGCGGCCGGACTCCATGGCCGACTCGAGGGCCTTGATGGATTTGGGGCGTCCCACGAAAAGCGGGATGACCATGTGCGGGAAGACCACGACATCGCGCAGCGGCAGCAGCGGCAGCGAGATGGGATCGGAAGGAAGAATGGGGTGTCCAGACATGATGGGCTCACTTTCTCTGAAGCCCACTTGGGGCCTCAGTGGCTAAACACAAGGGCACCGCGAAAACCCGTTTGGAAAAGGTTCTCAGCGGTGCCCCACGGAGCGCATTCAATCGCGCTCAGGCACTGGCCTTGGCCTGTTCCCGATACACCAGCAATGGCTTGGCGTTTTCCTCAATGGTGGATTCATCCAGCACAACTTTTTGCACGCCCTCCTGTGTGGGAAGTTCGAACATGGTGTCCAGCAACGATTGTTCCAGGATGGAACGCAGGCCACGGGCACCGGTTTTGCGCGCCAGTGCCTTGCGGGCGATGGCGGCCAGGGCGGCCGGCCGGATTTCCAGCTCGACACCGTCCATGTTCAGCAACTGCTGGTACTGCTTGACCAGCGCGTTCTTGGGTTCGGTCAGGATCTTGACCAGGGCATCTTCGGTCAACTCGCCCAGCGTGGCCACCACCGGGAGGCGGCCCACCAATTCGGGGATCAGACCGAACTTGATGATGTCTTCGGGCTCGACCTCGCGGAAGACCTCACCGGCCTTGCGATCGTCCTTGCTCTGAACCGATGCGCCAAAGCCGATGCCCGACTTGATCGAGCGGTTCTGGATGACCTTTTCCAGGCCATCGAAAGCACCGCCGCAGATGAACAGGATGTTGGTCGTGTCGATCTGCAGGAAGTCCTGGTTGGGATGCTTGCGGCCGCCTTGCGGGGGCACCGAAGCCATCGTGCCTTCGATGAGCTTGAGCAGGGCCTGCTGCACGCCTTCACCCGACACGTCACGCGTGATGGACGGGTTGTCGGACTTGCGCGAAATCTTGTCGATCTCGTCGATGTAGACGATGCCGCGCTGGGCCTTGTCCACTTCGTAATTGCAGTTCTGCAGCAGCTTCTGGATGATGTTCTCGACGTCTTCGCCCACGTAACCGGCTTCGGTCAGCGTGGTGGCGTCGGCGATCACGAAGGGCACGTTGAGCAGGCGGGCCAGGGTTTGGGCCAGCAGCGTCTTGCCGGAACCCGTGGGGCCGATCAGCAGGATGTTGCTCTTGTTGAGCTCGATGTCGGGCTTCTTGCCGTCGCCCGAGCCCATGTGCTTGAGCCGCTTGTAGTGGTTGTAGACCGCCACCGACAGCGTGCGCTTGGCCGTGTCCTGGCCGATCACGTACTGATCGAGGCTGGCCTTGATTTCGCCGGGGGTGGGCAGGTCACCGCGCGAGGGCCTGGTCTGCTCGGACTCCGCCGCCACTTCGTCGCGGATGATGTCGTTGCACAGGTCGATGCACTCGTCGCAGATGAAGACCGACGGTCCGGCGATGAGTTTCTTGACCTCGTGCTGACTCTTCCCGCAGAAGGAGCAGTAGAGGATTTTTTCGCTGGAAGAGCCTTTTTTGTCTGCCATGGTGCAGGCCTGTCAGGTGTCGGCAAGGGCCGGAAAAGAGGATTGCGGAGAGGTGGTGCTCAACCGCGCTTTTCCAGCACCTTGTCGATGAGTCCGTAGGTGGCGGCCTCTTCGGCCGTCATGTAGTAGTCGCGTTCGGTGTCGTTCTGGATTTTCTCCAGAGGCTGGCCGGAACGCTCGGCCAGGATTTTGTTGAGCTGCTCGCGGGTTTTAAGGATCTCGCGGGCATGGATCTCGATGTCGGTGGCCTGACCCTGGGTGCCGCCCAGCGGCTGGTGGATCATGATTTTGCTGTTGGGCAGCGCGAAACGCTTACCCTTGGCGCCAGCGGCCAACAGGAAAGCGCCCATGGAAGCTGCCATGCCCATGCACAGGGTGGACACATCAGGCTTGATGAAATTCATCGTGTCGAAGATCGACATGCCTGCGCTGACGGAGCCACCGGGCGAGTTGATGTAGAACGAGATGTCCTTGTCGGGGTTCTCGCTCTCGAGGAACAGCATCTGAGCGACCACCAGGTTGGCCGTGGCGTCGTTGACGGGGCCAACCAGGAAGATCACGCGCTCGCGCAGCAGGCGGCTGTAGATGTCGTAGGCGCGCTCACCGCGACCCGATTGTTCGATGACCATGGGCACCATGCCCAGGTTTTGAATGTCCAGTGCGCTCATGTGCTTCCTTGTACGCGTAGGTAGCGAGGCCCCCGCCGGGGGAAATCGACCTCGGTTGAAATCATTATGACGTGCGATGCGGGTGCGCCGAAGGCCGGAAAAGGCGTCGCTACCTTGACGTCGTTTTTCCGTTGCGCGCAAACAGCGCGGAAAAACACCGCAGTGGCCTGTCAGCCTCAGGGAATTTCCCGTGACGAAATCCTCAGATCGCGTCCCAGAAGGTTGCACAAAACAAAAGGCACCGGCAATCACTCAGGATTGCCGGTGCCTCGGGCTGAGCCGCAACTGAAAGCCCGCCAGGGCGGGTTTCAGTCAGGCGATCAGGCGCCTTGCTGGCCCATCAGCTCTTCGAAGCCCAGGGCCTTGTCGGTCACCTTGGCCTTGGACAGCACGAATTCAGCCACGTTGCCTTCGATGACGACGGCTTCGACTTCGGCCATGCGCTGGCGGTCGCTCATGTACCAGGCCACCACTTGGGCGGGCTGTTCGTAGCTCTGGGCCAGTTCCTGGATGTGGGCTTGCAGTTGCTCGGGCTTGGCCTGCAGGTTGTTGGCCTTGACCAGCTCGGCCACGGTCAGGCCCAGGCGCACGCGACGCTCGGCCTGGGGCGTGAACATTTCGGCGGGGATCGGTGCCTTGTCGGCGTCGGGGATGCCGCGCGACTTCAGGTCGGCGCGAGCGGCCTCGACCATGCGGTCGGTTTCGGCGGCCACCAGGGACTGGGGCAGGTCGAAATCGACAACCTTCAGCAGGGCTTCCATGACGGAGGCCTTGTTGCGGGCCAGGACGCGGAACTTGACCTCGCGCTCGAGGTTGCGCTTGACGTCGGCGCGCAGGGCTTCAACGGTGCCTTCGGCCAGACCCAGGGACTTGATGAAGTCTTCGGTCAGCTCGGGCAGGTTCTGCTGCTCGACCTTCTTGAGGGTGACCAGGAAGTCGGCTTCCTTGCCGGCCACGTCCTTGCCGTGGTAGTCCTCGGGGAAGGCCAGGGGGAAGGTCTTGGAGTCGCCGGTCTTCATGCCGCGAACAGCCTTCTCGAAGGCTTCGAGCATCTGGCCTTCGCCGACCAGGAACTGGAAGCCTTCGGCCTTGCCGCCGTCAAAGGGCACGCCGTCGATCTTGCCTTCGAAGTCGATGGTGACGCGGTCGCCGTCTGCGGCGCCTTCGGCAGCCGGACGCTGGGCGAAGGTGCGGCGCTGCTTGCGCAGGATCTCGACGGTGCGGTCGATGGCAGCGTCGTTGACTTCGGAGCTCACGCGCTCGACTTCGGCTGCGGTCAGGTCGCCGATGGTGACTTCGGGGTAGACCTCGAAGGTGGCGTCGAACTGGAGTTGGCCTTCAACGGGGCCGCCTTCCTTTTCGGCGATGCGGGGCTGGCCGGCCACGCGCAGTTGCGCTTCCTGGGCGGCCTTGGCGAAGGCTTCGCCGAGTTGGTCGTTGATGACTTCGTACTGGACGGAGTAGCCGTAGCGCTGGGCCACGACGTTCATCGGCACCTTGCCGGGGCGGAAGCCGTCGGCCTTGGTGGTGCGAGCCAGCTTCTTGAGGCGGGCATCGACTTCGCTCTTGAGGGCATCGGCTGCCAGCGACAGCGTGATGCGGCGCTCCAGCTTGTCGAGGGTCTCCACGGTGATCGCCATGATTTGAACTCTCTGCAAAAGGTAAAAAGAAAAGGGTTGTCTGTGGTGCGCGGGGGGGGACTCGAACCCCCACACCATTGCTGGCGTCAGGACCTAAACCTGGTGCGTCTACCAATTTCGCCACCCGCGCACAGACAGCGGAAGGTTCGTCGGCGCACCCCTGGAAACTCCAGAAGCGCCTGCCGGCGAACCAGGTGATTCGGTCTGAACCTGGGATTCTACTGCGGTGCGGGCCACGTTTTGCCCAAGGCGCGCCAAAGGAAAACGCGCAGCCGCAGCCGTCAGGTGGCAGCCTCCTCGGGACGGCGCACCCTGAACCAGGCCGCGTACATGGCCGGCAGGGCCAGCAGGGTCAGCAAGGTGGCCACGATCAGCCCGCCCATGATGGCCACGGCCATGGGGCCCCAGAAGACGCTGCGGCTGAGCGGGATCATGGCCAGCACCGCAGCCGCCGCCGTCAGCACGATGGGGCGGAAGCGCCGCACGGCCGCACCCACGACGGCATCCCAGGCCGGCACGCCGCGGGCGCGGTCCTGCTCGATCTGGTCGATCAGGATGACGGAGTTGCGCATGATCATGCCCATCAGGGCGATGACACCCAACAGCGCGACGAAGCCGAACGGTCGGTTCAAGGCCAGCAGGGCCATGGCCACTCCCGCGATGCCCATCGGGCCCGTCAGGAAGACCAGCATGGCGCGCGAGAAGCTCTGCAGCTGCAGCATCAGCAAGGTGAAGATGATGAACAGCATCACCGGCATGTTGGCGAAGATGGAGCCCTGCCCCTTCGAGCTTTCTTCGGCGGTACCGGCCAGCTCGATGCGGTAGCCCGGCGGCAGCTCGGCCTGCATGGCCTGCAGCTTGGGCCACAAGGCCATGCTCACCGTCGGCCCCTGCACGCCGTCGCGGACGTCGGCCTGCACGGTGATGGCGAAATGGCGACCTTCGCGCCACAGCACGCCCGGCTCCCAGACCAGCTTGGGCTTGGCCACCTGCAGCACCGGGATCATGCGACCCGTGGCGCTGGGCACATAGGCGTTGTCCAGGGCTTCGAGGGTCAGGCGCTCGGATTGCGGCACGCGGAATTCGATGTCGATGAGGCGATCGCCCTCGCGGTACTGCGCCAGCGTGGCACCCGATGTCAGGATGCGGCTGGCCTGGGCGATGGACTGCGAGCTCACGCCCAAGGCGCGGGCCTTGTCCTGGTCCACAGACAACCTGATGGCCTTGACCGACTCGTTCCAGTTGTCGTTGACACCGTGGAGGTCGGGGCTGGTGCGCAGCACGTCCTTGGCGCGGTCGGCGATGCCGCGCAACACCGTGACGTCTTCCCCCACGATGCGGAACTGCACCGGGTAAGGCACGGGCGGGCCGTTGGGCAGCAGGCGCACGCGACCGCGCACCTCCGGGAACTCGGTGGCCAGGATTTCCGGCAGTGCTTTGCGAAGGCGTTCGCGCTCTTTCGGGGTCTCCGGAATGAGCACGACCTCGCTGATGTTGCTCTGCGGGAAGATCTGGTCCATCGGCAGGTAAAAGCGCGGCAGGCCACTGCCGATCCAGGTGCTGACGGTCTTGACGCCCGGCTCCTTGAGCATGCGGGCCTCGAAGCGCCTTGCAACATCCTCGGAGGCACGAACGCTGGCGCCCTCCTCCAGCCACAGGTCGACGATGAGCTCGGGGCGACTGGAATCCGGGAAGAACTGCTGCTGTACCTTGCCCATGCCCATCACGCCCAGCACCAAAGCGGCGATGGTCAGACCGATGGTGACCCAACGGTGCTGCACACACCAGTTCACCAGCGCGCGAAAGCGGGCGTAGAAGGGCGTGTCGTAGAGGTCGGCGGAGTTGCCTTCGGAGACCTTCGGCTTGGTCTTGAGCAGCAGCAGGCCCAGGTAGGGCACGAAGTACACCGACACCAACCAAGACAGCAGCAGCGCCGCTGCGGTGACTGCGAAGATGGCGAAGGTGTACTCACCCACGGCCGACTTGGCCATGCCGATGGGCAGGAAGCCTGCCGCGGTGATCAGCGTGCCGGTCAGCATGGGGATGGCCGTGATGTCGTAGGCGGCCGTGGCGGCACGCACCTTGTCGTAGCCTTCTTCCAGCTTGTGGACCATCATCTCGACGGCGATGATGGCGTCGTCGACCAGCAGGCCCAAAGCGATGATGAGCGCGCCCAGCGAGATCTTGTGCAGGCCCACGTTGGCGTAGTACATGACCAAGAAGGTCATGGCCAGCACCAGCGGGATGGTGATGGCCACCACCAGGCCAGGCCAAACATCCAGGCGCAGCGGCTTGGTGTGCAGACCCAGGCTGATGAAGCTCACGGCCAACACCACGACCACGGCCTCGATGAGCACCTTGACGAACTCGCCCACAGAAGAAGACACCGCCTGCGGCTGGTCCTGGAGCTGGTCCAGCTCGATGCCCACCGGCAGGCTGGCTCGGATGCGCTCTGAGGCCGTCCTCAGGTCCTTGCCCAGGGCGATGATGTCACCCCCCTTGGCCATCGAAATACCCAGGGCGATGACCTGTTTCCCTTGGTGGCGCACCTTGACGGTGGCCGGGTCCTGGTAACCGCGGCGGATCTGGGCGATGTCGCCGAGCTTGAGGTTGCGCGACTGCCCGGTGGCCGGGTTGGTGACGCGAATGGGCACCTGGCGCAATTGATCGATGTTCTGGAACGCGCCGTTGACGCGCATTTGCACCGTCAGGCGCTCACCGGTGTAGACACCGCCGCTCTCGATGGCGTTTTGCGCGTTGAGCTCCGACACCACGTGGTTCATGTCGATGCCCAACTGGGCCAGCTTTTGCTGCGGGATCTCGACAAACACCTTTTCGGCTTGAACACCGAACAGCTCGACCTTGGCGACCCCAGGCACGCGCAGCATGTCCGAGCGAGCCCGCTCGGCGAATTGCCGCAACTCCTCTTCCGTGAACCCATCGGCCGACAGCGCATAGATGCTGCCGTAGACGTCGCCGAACTCGTCGTTGAAGAAAGGACCGATGACACCCTGGGGAAACGTGCCCCGCATGTCACCGACCTTCTTGCGCACCTGGTACCAGAGGTTGGAGATCTCCTTGGGCGGCGACGAGTCCTTGACCACCATCAGCGTGAACGACTCGCCCGGCTTGGTGTAGGACTGGATGCGGTCGGCGTAAGGCACCTCCTGCAGGGTGCGCTCGATCTTGTCGGTGACTTGCTCGGCCATCTGCTGAGCCGTGGTGCCGGGCCAGTAGGCGCGCACCACCATCACGCGAAAGGCAAACGGCGGGTCCTCGTCCTGCCCCAACTGGAAGTAGGCCGCAAAACCCAGCAGCATCAGCACCACCATGAGGTAGCGCGTGAGGGCGCGGTGCTCCAGCGCCCAGCGGGAAATGTTGAAGCGCTGAGCCTGGGGCTCAGCCGTGTCGTGTTCGGTGTGACTCACCACCAGCTCCTGATCGGGTCGGTTGCTCGATGATCCGCGCAGGGATCAGGAACGAGATGGCATCGGGGTCGACGCCGAAGACGCCGCAGCAGGCGGCACGGCCGGGCGCTCACCCAAGCCGGGCTCGACGTAGCGCTTGACCTTCTGCCCAGGGTTGAGGACGTGCACACCAGCGGTCACCACCTCCTGACCAGGCTTGAGCCCGTCGGCCACCAGGACCACGTTGCCAACGATGTCGCCGGTGACCACGGGCTGCGGCTTGACGGTCATGGACTGGCCATCCAGCACCCAGACCACCGAGCGGCCTTCGCGCTGTGCCAGGGCGTGCAGAGGCAGCTGGATGCCACCCTTGATGCGGGTGGGGGTGCGCACGAGCACGGCAGCCGTCTGGCCAAGCTCGGCCTGGAGTTCGCCGATGTCGGCCTTGACCAGCAGGGTGCGGGTGAGGCTGTCGGTGGCGCCCGCCACCTCACGCACCTTGGCCGCTGACCATTCCGTCGCGCCCCAACGGCGCACCTGGATGCCTGCGGATTTGCCAATCAACGCGCGCACAGCGGGGCCCATGTCTTCCGGCACGGCAAAAACAACGTCACGGGGGCCGTCCTGAGCCAGCGTCAACACGGGCTGCCCTGCCCCCACGACCTGCCCTGGCTCGACATCAACCGAGGTGATCACGCCGGCAGCGCCCGCGGTCAGCGACGCGTAGCCAGCCTGATTGAGCTGAACACCAGCCTGGGCACGAGCCTGGCGAAGGCTGGCCTGCGCAGCGCGTTCGGCCGTGGTGTGGCGCTCGAGCTCGGCTTCGCTGATGAAACCTTGTGAACGCAGCTCTTTGAAGCGCGCCAGGTCAGCGCCGGCCTGCCCTGCCTGGGCCTCCGCCGCAGACAAGGCCGCTTTGGCCGCGTCGGCGCCCAGCCTCAGGTCCTGCGGATCGACCTGTGCCAACAACTGGCCAGCCTTGACCCGTTGCCCCAGCTCCACCGCGCGCTGCGTCACCTTGCCACCCACCCGGAAGGACAAGCGAGATTCGGTGCGGGCTCGGATGTCGGCAGAAAACTCTCGTTGCAACGAGGCGCCGCCATCGGACAGCACCATGGTGCGCACGGCCCGAATCGGGGCCACTTGCTCGGCCTGCTTGCCGCAAGCAGACAAGAAAACAGCAGAGACGAGGAGGATCGCGACCAGGGGCGCGGCAGAAGGCGCAGAACGAGACATGGAGGGAGCAGGAGTTGCCAGGGGCCAGCGCATGGTGTGCAGGGGTTCGGATGCAAGGAGGACAACCGCCGTCGCGGTCGGGTCGGATCACCCATGCCAACCTGGTGGCGCAGCAACTGACCCGCGGGTCAGTAATGTAGGCACGCGCGCCTGCCCATGTCAATTCAGCTGTTGAGACAATGGCGACCTCTTTGTCCGCCCCTTGTTGTTTGTTGCGGGCAAACCCGAACCCTCACACCACCATGTCCGAGACCCCCCATCCCTTGTCGCCAGATTTTCCTCGCCCTGGCAGCAGCCTGGCTCACGCGATGCGCCTAAGCCCTGCGGCGCACGCACCCGCCCTGCTCTGCTGGCTGAATTGGTGGCACGAAACGGCCCGCATCCCGTTGGACGTCCAGGACCCGGGCGTGGCCGAAACCAAGCTGCGTTGGTGGGCCAACGAGCTGCAGGCAACCGAACGGGGCGAGCCCAACCACCCCCTCACGCGCGAGAAAAACAACTTGCGCCTGCCCGAGGGAGCCACTTGGCCAGAAACCGCCGTTTGCATGACCCAGATCGAGGGCCTGGTTCAACTGGTGCATCAAAACCGCTGGATGGACGAAGCCCACTTCGTGCGCCACGCTCAGCAGACCACCGGACTGGCCTGCGAAAGCGCTGCACGCCTGCTGGGGGCCACGAGCGATGAGGCGCGCTCGGCCGCCGCCTTGCTTGGCACCGGCCTGCGCCTGAGCCACCGACTGGGGCGCCTGGGCCAGGACGCACGCGCTGGCTGGGTCATGGTGGGCATCGATTTGTTGCAGACCCACGACGTCAAGGCACACCAGCTGGTCAAGCCGGTTCCTGAGCAGGCGCCGCCAGGCTGGCCGCAGCTGCTGGCGGACCTCGCGCAACGCGCTCGCACGCCACTGCATGAATCCCTGGGTCAGATTCGGCGCCTGCCCAAAGATCAGTCCAAGGCCCTGCGACCGCTGGTGCTGCTGGCGCACCTGGCGCTCACCCAGGTCGAGGTGGTGGCCAACGCGGGCGACGCCGTGCTGCACCAGCGCCTGCTGCTGACGCCCTGGCGCAAGGCCTGGACCGCTCAACGCGTGGCCTGGGGCTGGATGCGCTGAACCTCAGCGGCCAAAAGGCGCGGCCAGGGGCTCACCCACGAACAGGCTCTGACGGGGCCATGCGACGCTCTTCCAGTAAGCCTCCATGGCCGAGGCCCCCTGGGCATAGAACAACAGCAGCAACTGTGGGTGCGGGAACTTCTGCAGGTGTGCGCAAGGCTCGCTCACCGTGCCATGGCTGGCCGTGGCGCCAGCCTGTATCCAGGACATCACCGTCATCTGGCTGTTGGGCTTGTCGAGGACACCTCCGAACGAGGTCAGGTGATCGGCCAAGGCGCCTGGCAGGAAGTTGACGCTCTCGAGGCCGTCCACGTGCGTGCGACCGGTCAGGTACATCAACACCCGGTCAGCGTGACGCAAGGCGTCGGTCTGGTCCAGGTGGACGTCGATGCCAAAAGCCGGCACCGGACCGGCCGGCGGAAACAGTTGACGACGCACGCTGCGCAGGGCGTCGGACGTGGCCACGAAATGCACGTTCGCAGGCTGCGCCCCACGCTCACCGAGTGTGCCGTCCGAAGCCACCCCGCGGTTGATGAGGGCCCTGGCCTGGGCCACGTCGGGTGCGGCCAGCAACATGCTCAGGCGAACGCCCAAGTCACGCATCGGGTGGGTGCTGGAGGAGCCGAAGTACCGCGATGGCTTGCTGGGTGCGCAGGTCTTTTCACAAAGTGCCGGATCGAACCCCAGGGCCAGCGCCCCGGTGATGCTGTGGCACTCGACCGCGTGCGGCTGGCGCCAAGCCAGGGCCAGGCCCTGGGTTCGCACGCCGAAAAAGCCATCGACCTGGCGCCTGAAAGCCTGGAACTCCTGGCGATCCAGGGTGGGCCTGACGGGCAGGCGCAACCTCAGCACCTGGCTGGGCGAGATCTTGCGCGCGCGGATGTAGTGCTCGCCCACCTCGACGGAGTACGGGTCGTCCACGTTGATGACCACACCGAGTTCTTCTGCGGTGATCCGCCCCCACACCCGCGGCACCCTGATCCATTGGCGGCTGCTGGCGTTGGCACCAGCGCCCTCGTCGGATGCCTCGACCGCACGAGATGCCGCTGGCGACGTGGCCGATTGAGCCCGCACAGGCGTGGACGCCATCGAGCAAATCAGGGCCAGGAAAGCGGACGCCAACACGGCGGCGCGGGGCAATGAAGAACCAAACCTGTGCATGGCCGTATCAGATGCCAAAAAAGGCACATGGGAAAAGTGGAACTGCACTCAAGGAACCGCCAGTTTCGCCGATTGATGCTTCATCCCACGTCCCAAAAGGCCATTGCGCCGAAGGAAAACCCGATGAGCGATTCCAGACCAGACGGCACGTCGATCCAGGTGTTGGGCAGGATGTTCTCCCTGCTCGACACCCTGGCCCACGGCAACGAGGCCATGTCGTTGAAGTCCATCAGCGAACAGACCGGCCTGCACCCCTCCACCGCCCACCGCATCCTCAATGACCTGGCCTCGGGCGGCCTGGTCGAGCGCTCGGGTCCCGGCGCCTACCGGCTGGGCATCCGCCTGCTGGCCTTGGGCAATCTGGTCAAAGCCAGGCTGGACGTGCGTGACCTCGCGGTTCGCCCGATGCAGGAACTCCATCGCGTCACCGGTCAATCGGTGTCGCTGTTCGTGCGCCACGATGACGAAGCGCTGTGCGTGGAGCGCACCGTCTCAGAGCGAAGTGGCGTGCAGGTGACGCGGGTCATGGGCTTGCGCTTGCCGATCACCGGTTGCGCCGCCGGAAAGGTCCTGCTGATCAACGAATCGGGCCTGGTGCTCAACGCACTGAGCCAATCTGCCAACTTGCGCACCGAAAACCTGCAGGCCGAACTCAGCCAGATCAGACAGGCTGGCATGGCCATCGACGTAGAGCCGGGCGAGCCGGGCTCTCAAACGGTGGTCGCACCCATCCACGATGACCTGGGCGGTGTCGCCGCCAGCCTGGCGCTGAACATCGGCCATTCTCGCGGGCTCCCCGCAGAGTGGCAGGAAGCACTCAAGGGCTGCGCCCAGCGCATCTCGCTGGCCCTGGGCTGGCAGGACCCCTCGGTGACATGAACCAGCGGGTGCAGCGCATTCAAATGGAAAACGGGCCCTTCGGGGCCCGTTTCACGAATGGAGCTGCCGGATTGCCCCCGACGCCGGCACCCGTCAGGATGTGACCTTGGCCGAAGCATGGGTGCTCAAAGCACCCTTTTGTGCGGCGTTCTCGATCCAGCGGCGAACGCGCTCGGCATCGGCCTGGCGAGAGTACTTGCCCGCAGAGTCCAGGAACACCATGATGAACTTGCGGCCGGCCATGCTCGCTTGCATGACCAGGCAGCGCCCGGCCTCGACGATGTAGCCCGTCTTCTGAAGACCGATGTCCCAGGATGGGCTGCGCACCAGGCTGTTGGTGTTGCGGAACTGGAGCTGGCGGTTGCCCAGGCGAACCGCGTGCTCGGGCGACACAGACAGTTCACGGATCAGAGGCTGCTGATAAGCGGCCTTGACCAGCATGGCCAGGTCTCGCGCGGTGGCCTGGTTGCCACTGTTCAGACCGGTCGGGTCAACGTAGCGGGTGTCGTGCATGCCCAGCAGGCGGGCCTTGGCGTTCATGGCGCTGACGAAGGCAGGCATCCCGCCTGGGTAGGTTCTGCCCAGGGCATGGGCGGCGCGGTTTTCGGACGACATCAGCGCCAGGTGCAGGAGCTCGCCTCGGCTGAGGCTGGAGCCCACTGCCAAGCGAGAGCTGCTGTTCTTTTCGGTGTCAACGTCGTCGTTGGTGATGGTGATCGAGTCGTCCAGGGGCAGGTGCGCCTCAACGACAACCACCGCCGTCATGAGCTTGGTCAGGGACGCGATCGGCAGCACCGCCTCGGGGTTCTTCGAGAGCATGACCTCGTTGGTGTCCTGGTCCATGACGAGGGCGACGCTGGACTTGAGCTCGAGCGGGTCTTGCGTCTGGTGCAAGCCGTACAGTTGCCCGAAGGACGCGCCCTTGGCGCCAGATGCGGCGACCAGGCTGGCCGTGGGACGGGACAAAGCGTTGGGCGAACTCACCGCGATGCGCGAGAACGCGGGAACTTCTGGGGTGCGAGCGACGCTGGCGGCTTGGGCGCGTGCCGAGGAAGCGGAGCGCTTGCCCGTTGCTCGCGTGGCTGCAACCCGCGACTCGCTCCGGGAGCCGACCACCTTGCGTTGGCGAGCCTGGGCAGCGGCCGTGCGCTTGCCGGCCTGTTTGCGAGAGGCCACCTTGGACTCTTTGGCTGATTTGGCCTGCTTGACGACCTTGACCTTTTTGGTGGCCTGGGACTTGGCCTCGCGTGGGGTCGACTTGGCCTCGGCCAGCTGGGGCTGAGAAAAGCCTGCCACGAGGGCCATCAGTGCCATCAACAACCAGCGGGTTGCCTTCAATTTCCTGTCCACCACGTTACAGCCCTTTCGTCCACACCGGGAGTGTAATGAAAATGACGCGTAAATCAAGGACTTACGCGTCACTCATCAAGCGGCCTGGAGCATCAGGCCATCGGCTCCAGGGTTTTCACCCCTGAGCGGCCACCCGATCGGCCTTGCTGTGCAGCTTGTTGAGGGCTGCCAGGTAGGCTTTGGCGGACGCCACGACGATGTCCGGGTCGGCTCCGACCCCGTTGACGACGCGACCGCCATGCTGCAGACGGACTGTCACCTCACCTTGAGATTCTGTGCTGCCGGACGTGATGGCATTGACGGAGTACAGGAGGATTTCTGCGCCACTTTTCACGACAGCCTCGATGGCCTTGACGCTCGCGTCAACCGGGCCGTTGCCTTCGGACTCGCTGCGGTGCTCTTCGCCACCGGCGGCGAACACCACCTTGGCGTGCGGCCGCTCACCCATTTCCGACTGCTGCGACAGCGCCACCAGTCGGTAGTGCTCCTGCTCGCTGGTCACGCTTTCGTCGCCGACCAGGGCGATGATGTCCTCGTCGAAGATCTCGCTCTTGCGGTCGGCCAGTTCCTTGAACTTGGCGAATGCAGCGTTGATCTCGGCTTCCGAGTCCAGCTCGATGCCGAGTTCCTGCAGGCGCTGCTTGAAGGCGTTGCGGCCCGAGAGCTTGCCCAGCACGATCTTGTTGGCCGACAGGCCGACGTCTTCGGCGCGCATGATCTCGTAGGTGTCGCGGGCCTTGAGCACGCCGTCCTGGTGGATGCCCGAGGCGTGCGCGAAGGCGTTGGCGCCCACCACGGCCTTGTTGGGCTGCACGACGAAACCGGTGGTCTGCGAGACCAGGCGCGAGGCCGGCATGATCTGGCGGGTGTCGACGCCGACGTCCAGGCCGAAGTAGTCGCGGCGGGTCTTGATCGCCATGACGATTTCTTCCATGGCGCAGTTGCCGGCGCGCTCGCCCAGGCCGTTGATGGTGCACTCGACCTGGCGAGCACCGCCGATCTTCACGCCGGCCAGCGAGTTGGCCACGGCCATGCCCAGGTCGTTGTGGCAGTGAACGGACCAGATGGCCTTGTCGGAGTTGGGCACCTTCTCGCGCAGTTCACGCATGAAGTTGCCGTACAGCTCGGGGATGGCGTAGCCGACGGTATCGGGGATGTTGATGGTGGTCGCGCCCTCGGCGATCACGGCCTCGCAGACGCGAGCCAGGAAATCGATCTCGGAGCGGTAGCCGTCTTCGGCCGAGAACTCGACGTCGGACGTCAGGTTGCGGGCGAAGCGCACCGAGTTGCGGGCCTGCTCGAGCACCTGCTCGGGCGACATCCGCAGCTTCTTTTCCATGTGCAGCGGGCTGGTCGCGATGAAGGTGTGGATGCGCCAGGCGTTGGCGCCCTTCAGGGCCTCGGCCGCACGGGCGATGTCGCGGTCGTTGGCGCGGGCCAGCGAGCACACGGTGGAGTCTTTGATGACGTCGGCGATGGCCTTGATGGCCTCGAAGTCGCCGTTCGACGAAGCCGCGAAACCGGCCTCCATCACGTCCACCTTCATGCGCTCGAGCTGGCGGGCGATGCGCAGCTTTTCGTCGCGGGTCATGGAGGCGCCGGGCGACTGTTCGCCATCGCGCAAGGTGGTGTCAAAAATGATCAGCTTGTCGGTCATGGGGGTCTCCTCGCCCTGTGGTGGGGCAAGCGGGGGCGGCGGTTCGCACCCCGTGTCAATCAGCTTGGGTGGGCTTAACGCTTCAGCGGTGCAAACCAGCTTCCTCGGGCTCGTCCGTGGAGGTGGAAATCACGCTCACACGCTTGCCCTGACTGAGTTTCCAGGCGTAGACGCCGTAGCCGGACAGGCCATACACCACGAACACGCCGAACAGCACGATCGGCGGGTGGATGGTGATGACGGCGATGCCCAGCGCGATCGCGACGATCACGATGAAGGGCACGGTCTTGCGGAAGTTGACGTCCTTGAAGCTGTAGAACGGGATGTTGGTGACCATGGTCAGCCCCGCATACAGCGTGAAGGCAAAGGCCAGCCAGGTCAGCCAGATGGCATCTTGCGGCACATAGCCGGCATCGGTCACAACCCAGATCAGGCCCACCACCAAGGCGGCAGCAGCCGGACTGGGCAGCCCCTGGAAGAAGCGCTTGTCGACCACCGCGATGTTGGTGTTGAAGCGCGCCAGTCGCAACGCGGCGCAGGAGCAGTACACGAAGGCGGCGATCCAGCCCCACTTGCCCATGCCCTTGAGCGCCCATTCATAGACGATCAGAGCCGGCGCGGCACCAAAGGACACCATGTCCGAGAGGCTGTCCATCTGCTCGCCAAAGGCGCTCTGCGTGTTGGTCATGCGCGCGACGCGGCCGTCCAGGCTGTCGAGCACCATGGCGCAGAAGATGCCGACGGCAGCCTGGTCGAAGCGGTCGTTCATGGCCATGACGATGGCGTAGAACCCACCGAACAGCGCGGCCAGGGTGAACAGGTTGGGCAGGATGTAGATGCCCTTGCGGCGCGGGCGAGGCGGCTCGGACGGGGTTTCGGCGCAGGCGTCAACGGCCTCGTCGGCACCCGATTGAGGATCAGGGAGGTTCATGCGGTCACCAGGGTCGCCAGGACGGTGGTGGTGGCGGACACGCGCTCGCCTGGGGCGACCTTGGGCACGGCGTGCGGCGGCAGGTAGATGTCAACGCGAGATCCGAAGCGGATGAGGCCATAGCGCTGGCCACGGGTGAGCGTGTCACCGGGCTTGACGTGGCAGAGGATGCGGCGGGCGATCAGGCCGGCCACCTGTACCAGGGTCACCAATTGGCCATTGGACTCGATGACCACGGCATTGCGCTCGTTGCGTGGGGAGGCAGTGTCCAGGTCGGTGTTGATGGCTGCGCCCGGGAAGTATTTGACGTCACGGATCACGCCATCGACGCTGGCGCGGTTGGCGTGGGTGTCGAACACGTTCATGAACACGCTGATGCGCAGGGCCTCGCGGTCGGCGTAGGGATCACGCGCCTTTTCGATGCGAACCACGCGCCCATCAGCGGGGCACAGCACGGCACCCGCCTGGCTGGGCACAGGGCGCGGGGCGTCTCGCCGGCTGAGCATCAGCCAGAAGGCTGACAAGGCGAGCGCCAGCAGGCCCCAGGCGTCGCTGACCAGGAAGGCCAGGAGCACGGTTGCCAGCAGCAGGCCCAAAGTGAGTGGGCGATGGGTCCGGGTGAACAACTGCAGGATGGACATCATGGTGCGGGCGAGGATACCACCCCGCCCGCCTGGGGCGCCGAGGGGAGACTGGCCTGGCGCAGCACCCGCTGCGGAAAAGGAATTTCAACACCCAGCCGGTCCAGTTCGGCCAAAAGAGCCAGGTTGACGGCCGAGCGCACGCCCAACTGGCCGATTTCCGGGTCCATGATCCAGAACGACACGGTCAACTCCAGGCCGTCGGCCGCAAACTGGGTCAACAAAACCGACGGCGGCGGATCCTGGACCACACGGGGCACCTGGGCGACAGCGGCCTGCAAGCAGGGCATCACCGACTGCAGGTCGGTGCCATATGCCACCTGCACCACCGTCGTGACCGACACGCGCCGGTCAGCCAGCGAGGCGTTCTCGACCCGCTGGGTGATGAGCACCTCGTTGGGCACGATGGACTCCCGCCCGTTCGTGGCCCGGATCACCGTGAAGCGGGTGTTGATGTCGGTGATGACGCCCTCGAAGTTGTCCACCCGCACCAGGTCACCGATGCGCAGGCTGCGCTCGGCCAGGATGACGAAGCCGCTGACGTAGTTGGCCGCCAGCTTCTGCAGGCCCATGCCCACGCCCACGCCCAGGGCGCCACCGAACACCGACAGCGCCGTCAGGTCGATGCCCACCGCCGACAGCGCCAGCATCAGCCCGGCCACCAGCAGCAACGCACGCAGGATGTTGGCGGCCATCTTGCGCAGCGAGAGGTTGTCCGTTGCCCCCTTGAGCAACCTGGCTTCCAGGGCCGAAGAAAGCGACAGCGACAGGATCATCACCAGCACCGCGCTCAAGGTGCCCTCGATCAGGTTGCGCAGGCTGACCCGGCTGGAGCCGATCTTCCAGGTGATCTCATCGAGTTCCATCAGGATGATGGGCAGCAAGCCGGTGATCCAGAGCACCGTGGCCAGCCAGGCGCCCCAGGACACCGTGCGCTCGACCACCCTCAGGGCGCTGGACGCCGGGAAAGCAGCGCCCAGCACCTTGACCGTCAGTCGGATGACCGCCAGGGACGAGAGCACCGGTATGGCAACGCGAAACACCGCCAGCGGGATCGCCTCCTGCAGCACACGCCGGGCGATGAGCGCCAGCAGCAGTGCCAGCACCGGAAACAGGATGCCGTCGATGACGTGGTGGCCGAACCAGATGGAGCTTGGATCAGGCTGTTTACCCCGCAGGAATCGGATGAGCAGCCACGCAAAACCCAGACAGCCGATGACCACCCCCAGCTCGATCAGCGCGGTGGGCTGCTGCAGCATGGACAACAGTTGCTCCAGCTCGGCGGCGGTCAGGGGGCGGGTGTGGGCGCCGGCGAAAGCAGCCGACGAGGGAGCCGACGCTGCGGCAAAGGAAACAAGGGAGGTCACAGGCAGAAGAAGGGTCAGTATTCGATCAGCGTGCGCACATGTGCCGCGACGCTTCGCGCCAGGGCGTTGAGGTTGTAGCCGCCCTCCAGGCAGGAGACGATGCGGCCCTTGGCGTGCACACGGGCGATGTCCATGACTCGCTGAGTGATCCAGGCGTAGTCGGCTTCGACCAGACCCAGGCCGCCCATGTCGTCCTCGCGGTGAGCGTCAAAGCCGGCCGAAATGAAGATCATCTCGGGCTTGAAGTCTTCCAGTCGGTAGAGCCAGTAACTCTCGATGACATCTCGGACCACCTTGCCGTCGCTGCGCGCCGGCACCGGCACGTTGACCATGTTGCCAGCGCGGCTCTCGGCACCGCTGAACGGGTAAAACGGGTGCTGGAACAGCCCGACCATCAGCACTCGGTCGTCGTTGGCCAGGATGTCTTCGGTGCCGTTGCCATGGTGAACGTCGAAGTCGACCACCGCCACGCGCTGCAAGCCCCGCACATCCAAGGCATGGCGGGCCGCCACGGCCACGTTGTTGAAGAAGCAAAAGCCCATGGTGTGGTCGTGCGTCGCGTGGTGCCCGGGTGGGCGCACGGCGCAAAACGCATTGGCCAGCTTGCCGTCGATGACCGCATCCGTCGCGGCCACCGCCGCCCCCGCGGCACGCCAGGCCGCCGATCGGGTTCCCGGGCACCCCCAGGTGTCAGGGTCCAGCGCGCGGGTGTCCCCCGTGGCCTCGAGCTGCTGCAGGAAGTCATCGAGCGTGAGCACGTAATTCAAGTCGTGCGCCAGTGCCAGGTCCTGGTTGGACGCCATGGGCACGTCCTGGGGCAGCATGAGCACGTCCAGGCCCACGGCACGCAGGTGATCGTCGATGGCGTGCAGCCGGGCCGGGCACTCCGGGTGCCCCTTGCCCATGTCGTGAGCAAGGCAGTCCGGGTGAGAGAAATAGCCGGTGGTCATGGTTCAGAAAGCGCTTCGGCGCTCCCGGGAATCGGTTAAGGTCTTGCCATGCTTCGCAACGATTCGCACGCTTCCATGCCCGCCAGCCTGCCATCGGGTTTGACTGCTGGGAAGGCCACGCACCTCACGTCGCTCATCGATCAGGTTAGCACGATCATCGTGGGCAAGAAGGAGCAGGTCTCGCTCAGCGTGATCTGCCTGCTGGCCAGCGGGCACCTGCTGGTCGAGGACGTGCCAGGGGTCGGCAAAACCACGCTGTCGCAGGCCCTGGCCAGGTCGCTGGGGCTGAGTTGCGCTCGCGTGCAGTTCACCGCCGACTTGCTGCCCTCCGACCTGATCGGGGTGAGCATCTACGAGCGCCAGAAAGAATCGTTTGTCTTTCATCCCGGGCCGGTGTTCGCGCAGGTGCTGCTGGCCGACGAAATCAACCGGGCCGGGCCTCGCACCCAAAGTGCGCTGCTCGAGGCCATGGAGGAGCGGCAGGTTTCCGTGGACGGGCAGACCTTGCCTTTGCCAAGCCCCTTCTTTGTGATCGCCACGCAAAACCCGGGCGAGCAACTGGGCACGCACCCGCTGCCTGAATCACAACTTGATCGCTTCGCGATGCGACTGTCGCTGGGCTACCCCGATGCCATCGCCGAGCGCTCGTTGCTTCAGGGCTCGGACAGGCGCCAAGCCCTGCAGTCACTGCAGCCGGTGATGTCGCCCGAGTCCTGGCTGGCCTGCCAGAGACAGGTTGACAGCGTGCACGTGTCGGACAGCCTGCTTGACTACGTGCTGGCGCTCATCCATGCCACCCGGGACGGACGCTGGTTCGCGCAGGGTCTGAGCCCGCGCGCAGGCCTGTCGCTGCTGAGGCTGGCCCGTGCGCGGGCCTTGGTCATGGGCAGGCAACACGCCTCACCGGAAGACATCCAGGTGCTGTGGGTGCCAGGCGTGGCCCACCGGTTGCAAGCACTGAACCAGTCAGGGCGCAGCGCCGCAGCCCAGGCGCGAGCCCTGCTGGAGGCGACGCCGGTGCCATGATGGCCGCCGTGACGTCGCGCTTGAGGCAACGCTGGTCGGATTGGTGGGAGGCCAGGTTGCCCCGCCAAGACAAGTTGCGGCTCACGCAGCGCAACCTGTACATCCTGCCCACGCGCGCTGGCTGGGGATTTGCCGCCGTGGTGAGCGTGCTGTTGCTGGCCTCCATCAACGAGCAGGTCAACCTGGGCTACGCGCTGGCCTTCTTGCTTGGCGGCTCAGGTCTGGCGGCCCTCTACCAAACGCACGGCAACCTGCAAGGCATCAGCCTGAGCCTGGGCAGCCCGCCCAGCGTCCATGCCGGGCAATTCGTGCAACTGCCCGTCACGATCACCAACCAGCACAAACGGCTGTGGCGCTGTGCGTTGGCAGTATCGGCTTCGGGCCCTGAGCCCAGGTTGGCAGGCGCAGTGCAGTTCGCCGACCTGCCCCCCGGGCAGGACACCTGTTTGCTGATCGACATCCCAGCGCAGCAGCGCGGCCAGCAAGCCCTGCCTCGCCTGGTCATCGAGACGCGTTACCCGCTGGGGCTGTTCAGGGCCTGGTCGTACTGGCGCCCGCGCTCGCAGGTGCTGGTGTGGCCCGCACTGGACACCCTCGCCCCGCAACTGCCTGACAGCGACAGCGTCGACCCCAACCTGGCCACCACCCACCAAAGCCGTCAGGGACAGGACCTGCCCGAAGGTTTGCGTGACTACCGCAGGGGCGACCCGGTGCGCTGGATCGCCTGGAAAAAATCCAGCCTGACGCTGGCCACCGGCGCAGGTCTGGTCACCCGCGAGCCTGCGGCGAGCAGGGCACCCGATCGCTGGCTGGACTTCGAGCGCAGCCCAGGGCTGGCGAACATGGACACAGAAGAACGGCTGTCTCGGCTGACATCGTGGTTGTTGATGGCCGAACAGGAGTCTGCGGCACTGGGGCGCGCTTATGGCCTGAGGCTGCCGGGACAAGTGGTCGCCTGCGGCCAGGGGCCCGCCCACCTCAGGCATTGTCTGGACACCCTCGCCACCTGGCCAGGTGGTGCCGGGTCTGCCCGCGGAGGTCGCCACCCTTGAGCCGCCCCCGCACCAGCCTGAGCCGGGACGGCCGCGACACATTGTGGTTGCTGGCCGTGATCACGGTTTGCATCCTGCCTCACCTCGGTCGCCTGCCGATTTGGTGCAGCGTGGGCACGGGCCTGGCCATCGCCTGGCGCGCCTGGCTCGCCTGGCGCGACGCCCCACTGCCGCCACGCTGGATGCTGGTGTTGGCCTTGATCGCTGCCACAGGCCTGACCCTGCTCACCCACCAGTCCATTTTTGGGCGGCAAGCCGGCGTCACGCTCGTGACCCTCCTGACCGCCCTCAAGACCCTGGAGCTGCGAGCCAGGCGCGATGCCTTCGTGGTGACATCGCTGGGCTTTTTCCTGGTGCTGACTCAGTTCCTGCACTCTCAGGCCATTGGCTTGGCTGCACTGATGCTGGTGGCCACGCTGGGCCTGCTCAGTTCGCTGGTGCTGGCGCAGCGGCAGCAAGGTCGCCCGCCCATCACCGCGGCCGTGGGCGCTGCCGCCCGGTGCATGGTGATGGGCGTGCCCGTCATGCTCGCGCTGTACCTGCTGTTCCCCCGGTTCGGACCGCTGTGGAGCGCACCGTCAGACAGCGGTCCACGCACCGGCCTGTCCGACAGGATCGAGCTGGGAGAGATGTCCGAGCTGGCCCTCGACGACAGCGTGGCCATGCGCGTTCGCTTCCTGGGGGCAACGCCGCTGCACCACGAGATGTACTTTCGGGGGCCGGTGCTGGACCGCTTCGATGGCAAACACTGGACCAGCAGCGCGGCGCTTCGCCAACCATCCCCGATGGGCGCAACGGCCGCGACGACCTCTCAAATCGACGCACCCGAAGCCTTGGGCCGACAAATCAACTACCAGTTGACGCTGGAGCCCAATCGCCTTCGCACCGTGCCCTTGCTGGATGGCACGCTGGTCGCCAAGCCGGCGGCCAACGGCTCGACCACGACGCTGCAGCGAGACGGGCTGAGCTGGCACGCGCGAGCCCCCTTGACCGAGCGAACCCAGGTTGACGCGAGCGCGTGGATGGGCACCCGGGACACGCTGGATCCGCGCACTCGCGAGACCGGCCTGGGCAACCTGGCCTTGCCTCTGGGCCACAACCCCCGCACCCTGGCCTGGGCGGCCCAATGGCGGGAGCGAGGCAACCTGAAGGAAGCCGACGCTGACGCGCTGGCGCAGTCCCTGCTCAGCCACATTCGCCAGGGCGGCTTCAGCTACACCCTCGCGCCGAATGATGGCCCAGGGGATGGCTCGGAGCCCCGCCCGCATCCCATCGACCGTTTCTGGCTGGATCGCAAGACCGGTTTTTGCGAACACTACGCCACCGCCTTCGTCGTGATCTTGCGGGCGATGAACGTGCCCGCGCGAGTCGTCACCGGCTTCCAGGGCGCCGAGGTCAACCCTGTCGACGGGCTGCATGTGGTGCGCAACAGCGACGCCCATGCCTGGGCGGAATATTGGTCGGTGCAGCGAGGCTGGGTGCGCATCGACCCGACGGCCGCGGTCGCGCCGAATCGAATCGACCGCCCTCGCCCACCGATCCGCTACCCCGAGCAACTGCCACCGGCCCTGCGAGGGCTTGACCCGGCATTCTGGAGCGGCCTGCGAGCCTACACGGATGCCGCGAACCACCGATGGAACGTCTGGGTGCTGCAGTATTCAAGGCAACAACAGATGTCCCTGCTTCGCGACTGGGGTTTCGAGTCCCCAGACTGGGTCACGCTGGTGCGGATGTGCGCAGGCATCGTCGGCGCACTCGCCATCGCGGGGCTGTTGTGGCTTTGGTTGCAACGTCCCAGGAAGGGTCGATCTCCCTGGCATGCCCCGCTGATGAAAGTGCACCGTGCATTGCTGGCGGCCGGACTAAAGGCCCCAATCGATTGCCCTGCCCCGGCGCCAGCGTTGAATTGGGCCAGCGCCATCGAGCGACAAGCACCGAGCCGCCGTCATCCGGAGCTTGCGCTGGCGCTCATCGAACGGCTCCAACGCCTGGACGCATTGCGCTACGCCCCCGAGCAGCCCCGCGCGCGACAACAACGGCAGGCCCTGGTCAAAGAGGTCACGAAGCTGGCTGCGCAGTGGGCCAGTCAGTCAGGTCGCCCCCACACCACGCCCGTGATGCGCCCACGTGGCTGAGCGCCGCGGCATTTGGCACACTGCCCCCTCGCGTGCGCCAAAGCACACGCCCATGCACACGCCCATGCACACGCCCATGCACACGCACCATGCCCCGCTCCTGCCTCGCTCCCATGTTAGACCGCCCCACTCGAGCCCTGCCCGCATCGCCCTGTCACACCAGGCCGCTCATCTCCTTGACCTCTGTGCTCCTGGCCTTGGGCGTTGCGGCCTGTGGCTCGTCGCCCAGCACCGCCCCTGACACGGGAGCCGCCATCCCCGCAGCGCCCCGTGCGCTCGAGCAGCCGCTCCAGCAGCCCACGCCTTCGGCCCCAGCTCCTGCGGCATCCTCACCAGCGCTGGTGGCGACCCCCATCGCCACGTCGAGCGCGCAAAACGAGCAGCCCAGGCCATTGCCGGCAGACCAGGCCAGCTACGCGGATCGCGGCGATGCAACGCAGCTCGCCGACGAGCTGGCCCGCCGCCATGACCTGCCCGCGCCGTGGGTGCGAGAAGCCATCGCCCAGGCTCGCTACCGCGAGGTCGTGGGCAAGCTGATCATGCCGGCGGCCAACCCAGGTGCCAAAAACTGGGCGGCTTACCGCAGCCGGTTCGTCGAGCCCCAACGCCTGCGTGCCGGACAGCGCTTCTGGCAGGCGCACGCCGCCGACCTGCAACGCGCCGAGGCACGCTACGGCGTGCCGGCGCACATCATCGCTGGCGTGATTGGCGTGGAGACCCTTTACGGACGGGACACCGGTCGCTTCCGCGTGCTCGACGCCTTGACCACGCTCTCACTTGACTTCCCGAAAGGTCGCAGCGATCGCAGCGCTTTTTTTCGACAGGAGCTCGGTGAGTTCCTGACGATGTGCCACGAGCAGGGATTGGAGCCGGGCCAGGTGCTGGGCTCGTTCGCCGGCGCCATTGGCTGGCCACAATTCATGCCGAGCTCGATTCGTCGCCATGGCGTGGATTTCGATGGCGACGGACACATCGACCTGATGAACAGCCCCAGCGATGCGATCGGCAGCGTCGCGAATTTCCTGGCCGCGCACGGCTGGCAGGCGCAATGGCCCACCCATTTCTCCGTGCAAGCGCCCGGCAGCGGGCCACAACTCGACACCCTGCTGGCGCCGGATATACGCCCCACATTCACCGCAAGCCAAATGCAGGAGCTCGGCGCCAAGCTCCCAAAAACCGCGATGGATCACCCCGGGCCCCTGGCCATGGTGTTGCTGCACAACGCCGGCAAGCCCCCCACCATCATCGCTGGCACCCGGAATTTCTACGCCATCACGAGATACAACCAGTCCAGCTATTACGCTCTGGCGGTGATTGAACTCGGGCAGGCGATTTCCAGCCCACCGAAGCGCGACAATCAATAAGCGATTTACCTTGATTCACACTTGCTTGCCATGTGGATTGGCGGCGGCAAAAACCTGGGTATAGAATTCGCCAATCTGCCGCGCCCCTCTTTATCCACCGCCGCAGATCCGGACTGGTCCTCGATTAAGTATCCAAGCCTGGGCATCGGGCAACAAAGGAAGCACATGAGCAACTATCAGGAACTCCTCGCGCAGAAGGCAGCTCTCGAAAAACAAGCCGCCGACCTCGAAAAGCAACTTCAAGAGGCCCGTCGCGCAGAGCGCTCCTCCGTGATCAACCAGATCAAGTCCATGCTGGCCGAGCACGGCCTGACCGTCGCTGACCTTGGGATCAAGCCCGGCAAACCTGCGGCTTCCGGCTCCACCGCAGGCAAGAAGGTCGCCCCCAAGTACCGCAACCAGGCCACCGGTGAAACCTGGACAGGCCGTGGCCTGCAGCCCAAGTGGATTCAGGCTGCCATCGCGTCGGGCAAGAAACTGGAAGATTTCGCGATTTGAACGGCTTCAAACCCGAATGAACCCAAAGGGCCGGAATCATCCGGCCTTTTTCTTTTGCCACCCAAACCACGCTTGGCGCTGCCCCCAACTCACGCAGCCATCTGGCTCAGGGCGCCGACGCAAAGTCTCCGGCCACACCCCTGACAAAAGCCTCAGGCCGAATGTGGCGCCGCCAGACGTCGTTGACCTGATCCAGCGTGAGCGAACGCAGGGCTGCATCCACCCTGTCAGACAGCGAAAAATCCCGCCCCAGCTCAAGGTTATTGGCCCAAGCGCTCGCCAAACGGCCGTCATTGGCACGCCCAAGCTGCCTGAAACTCAGCAAGCTGCCCTGAGCAGCGCTCAACTCGGCTTGCGTGAAGCCGTTTGCGAGCGAACGCTCCAATTCTTCCTGGAACGCCCTTTCGACCTTCAACCGATTTTGCGGTGCGAAAATCGCACTGACCACCCATTGCGAGTTCAGGTCACGTTGCCCCCACTCGATGGCGCTGTGAACACTGTATGACAAGCCCTCTTGCTCGCGGATGCGGCGCCACAACCTGGCATCGCCACCGCCACCCATGAGGTGATTGGCCATCATCAATGCCGGGTAATCGGGATGGCTGTCGTTCACGGGCATGCCCAGGCGCACCACCATCGTGGCGTTTTGTTTGTCCGGCGTTTGCAAACTCAAGCTGACCGCTGGCACAGACAAAAGCGGCATCGCAATGGGTGCGCGAGCCTCGTGTGAGCCCCAATCGCCAAAGGCCTCACTCAAAGCCTGGCGCACCTGCTGCACATCGAAATCACCGACGATGCCCACGCGCGCATGCGAGGCCGACAAGAAGCGCCGATGGAAGGCCTGCACCTGCGCCAGGTTCACACCGCGCCAGTCGGCTGCCATCTCATCGAAGGAGCGCGCGTGACGCACGTCGCCCGCCGGATAAGGGTCACCGTGGCGAGACAGCGCCTCGGCAAGCACAGCTGAGGGCTCTTTGCGCTGTGCCTCGATCGCGGACAAAGCTTGCCGGCGCACCTCCTCCAAACCCTCGGCCGGAAGCAATGGGCGTCGCAGCATGTCGGCCACCACGGAGATGGCCGCCAGCAAGTGCTCCCGCCTGGACGACAAGGTCACGGCCAACTGCCCTGCCGAAGCGTGAACGCTGACCTCGGTCTGCAGTGCGTCCAGCCGGTCCTGCAGGGCTTGCCTGGACATGGTCTGCGTGCCCTGATCCAGCAACTCGGCCAGCGCGGAAGGGGCCTCGCCCCAATTGGCCAACGACTCGGACGTGCCATGGTGAAAGACCAAGGTGGCCTGCACAGCGTGTGAGCGCGTGGGTTTGGGCAGCAGGGCCACCTTCATGCCCGGCGGCAGATCAAAGCGCTGCGTGCGGGCATCGATGTTGGCTGGGGTGGCGTCGAAAGGAGCCACGTCATCGGCCGCAGCCTGCGGCTTGAAACCCTTGAGCACCTCGGCCAGGTCAACCCGCGCGGGCGCAGGTGCGCGCACCGGCTGCGCCGTTGGCACGTACTCGCCCAAGGTGCGATTGGACCGCACAAGGTAAGCCGCCGCCACACGCTGCACATCGGCCAGCTTGATGTCGCGCACGCGATCGCGGTTCAGGAAAAAAAGCCGCCAGTCGCCCTGTGCAACCGACTCGGACAGCGCCACCCCGACGTGCTGTGGATCGGCAAACAACGCTTGCCAGTCCTTCAACCAGCGGGCCTTCGCTCGGGCCAGCTCCGCTTCGGTCACGGGCTGCGAAGCGAACGACTCAACGGCCTTGAGCAACGCCTCGCGGGCGGGGCCGACCTCCTGATCCACCCCCAGCTGAACGCCGGCGATGAGGAACCCTGGGTCGGCCAGTCCTTGAGAAAACGCGAAGGTGGATGCCGCCAGCCGACGCTCGGACAGTTGCTTGTGCAAGCGACCTGACGGGGTGTCTCCCAGGATCAATGACAACAAAGCAACCGCTGCATGGTCAGCATGGACGCCAGGCATCACGTGGTAGCCCGCGTACAGCAAGGGCACACCCCCGCTGCGCCGCAAGGTGACGCTGCGCTCGCCATCCTGGACGGGATCCAGCGTGTACGGCTCGCGCAAGGGGGCCTTGGGCTTGGCGATGGGGGCAAAAGCGTTTCGGATCCAGGCCAATGTGCGAGGCACATCGAAGCGACCTGACACGATCAACGTGGCGTTGTCAGGGCGGTAATGCCGACGATAAAAGGCCTGCAGCTGCGAGATGTCCACGCCCTCGACGTCGGTTCGTGCGCCGATGGTGGACTTGCCGTAGTTGTGCCACTGGTACATCGTCGCCAGCGTCTTTTCGAGCAAGACGCGGCCCGGGCTGTTCTCACCCATCTCCATTTCGTTGCGCACAACGGTCATCTCGCTGTCGAGGTCCTTGCGCGCGATGAAGCTGTTGACCATCGCATCGGCCTGCCAGTTGAGGTACCAGCGAAGGTTGTCCTCGTTGGCGGCGAAGCTGGCGTAGTAGTTGGTGCGATCCAGCCAGGTGCTGCCGTTGGCGCTGAGGCCGCGTTGGGTGAACTCGGCCCACACCTTGGGGTGTTTGGGCGAGCCTTTGAACAGCAGGTGCTCAAGCAGGTGAGCCATGCCCGTTTCACCCAGGCCCTCGTGGCGCGAACCCACGCGGTAGGTCAGGTTCACGGTGGTGGTGGGCCGCGCAGCATCCGGGATCAGCAGCACCTGCAGGCCATTGGGCAAACGCCATTCGCTGATGCCTTCCGCCTGGGCCACAGGCAACCAAGGGTCGGCGGCCTTGCCCGCCTTGGTGACGTGGGCCGATGCCACGCGAGGGCCCGATGCAGCCGGTTTGGCGACAGCCACCTCCAGCAGCAAACTGGATGAGAGGCTGGCAATGGCCAGAAGCAAAGCAGGCCGCCAAAGCGACCGACCGATCAAGGACCGCATGGCGATGGCAGAGCGCTCAACGAACGCTGGTAGCCGGGGCCACGGGCGCAGCGGGTGCGACCGGCGTCGTCTTGGGCGCGAGCATCACGCGGGTCTTGCCACCGGTGGTGACCAGGATGACGGCATCCCCGGGCTGAAAGCTCTCGCTGCCTGCAGCTTGGACGATGGCCCGCCGCTCACCGCTGGGCATCTGCAGCAGGATCTCCAGGGCGGACTCGCGGGTGCCCAAGCGCTCGACCGCGTTGCCCACCACGCCACCCACCACGGCCCCCACCACGCCCACGGCGGCGGAGGTCGGGTTGTGGCTGCTGGCCATGCTGCCACCGATGCCACCGACCACGGCGCCCGCTGCGGCACCGATGCCACTCTGGGACCCCTCCACCGTCACCGGCCGCACCCCCAGCACCACGGCGTCGGAGACCTGCGAAAGCCTTTGGGCATCGCCTGGCTTGATGACATCAGAGCTGGTGGTGGAACAAGCCGTCAAGCCCAGGGCCAGGCAGGCGCCAGCCAAGGCAAACACCGGCCGGGTTGAACGGGTGGAAAGGAAGCGGAGGGCAAAGCGCATGATCAAAACCTGGGTTGGATCGATCTACTTTAGCGCAGCACCTCCACGCGCCGTTGACAGACGCGTTTCCCAACGTAAACACCTCGAGACAAGCCTCAGTCGTCGATGCCGAGTTCCTGGATCTTGCGCGTGATGGTGTTGCGCCCGATGCCCAGCTTCTGCGCGGCCTCAATGCGGCGTCCACGCGTCAGCTCCAGCGCCGTGTGGATGAGTTGGGCCTCGAACTGCCGGGTCAAGGCGTCCCAGACATCGGTCTGACCCGCATTGAGCCGCTCGCGGGCCTCGCGCTGCAGATCAGCCAGCCAACTGGCGCCCGAAGGCGTTGCAGCCAGGGTCTCCGTGGCGATCACGTCGCCAAAGCCACCCAGGCCGGACGCTGTCACCGGTGCCACGTCGGCATGCGCGCGGACAGCATCGGTGAAAGCCGACGGCAATGCCGACGCGGACATCGGCGCTGGCGCAGGTGCAGGGGCTGCCACGGGCGCCCAATCTGCCACCGCAGCGGTGGCCTGCTCGTGAACGCCTGTCACCACTCCCTCAAGCAACTCAGGCGGCAGGTCCTTGGTCTCGATGACTTGGGCAGGCGCCATCACCGTCAGCCAGTGGCAGATGTTCTCCAGCTGGCGCACGTTGCCGGGAAAGTCGAAGGTCGCCAACTTGGCCAGCGCCGGCTCTGAAATGCGCTTGGCCTCGACGCCCAGGTCCTTGGCGCTTTTCTGCAAAAAGAAACGCCCCAGCGTTGGGATGTCCTCGCGGCGCTCGCGCAGCGCGGGCAAACGCAGGCGGATCACGTTCAGTCGGTGGAAGAGGTCTTCCCGGAAACCACCCAAGCGCACGCGCTCTTCGAGGTTCTGGTGGGTCGCAGCGATGACGCGCACGTTGCTCTTGAGCGGCTGGTGACCACCCACGCGGTAGAACTGACCGTCCGACAGCACGCGCAGCAGGCGGGTCTGCAGATCGAACGGCATGTCACCGATTTCATCGAGGAACAGCGTGCCGCCGTCGGCCTGCTCGAAGCGACCACGGCGCATGGTCTGCGCGCCAGTGAAGGCTCCGCGTTCGTGACCGAACAGCTCTGACTCCAGCAGGTCCTTCGGGATGGCCGCCGTGTTGATGGCCACGAACGGGCCGTTGGCGCGAGGGCTGTGCTTGTGCAGCGCTCGCGCGACCAGCTCCTTGCCGGAGCCGGACTCGCCGGTGATCAGCACCGTCACGTTGCTCTGGCTGAGGCGGCCGATGGCACGGAAGACGTCCTGCATCGCTGGCGCCTGGCCCAGCATTTCCGGCATCTGCGTGACGCGGTCGTCGAGCACCTCTTCGCGCACGCTCTCGTCCACGGCGCGGCGGATGAGCTCGACCGCCTTGGGCAGGTCGAACGGTTTGGGCAGGTACTCGAAAGCGCCTCCCTGGAAGGCCGAAACGGCGCTGTCCAGGTCGGAGTAAGCGGTCATGATGATGACAGGCAGCCCGGGGTGACGGGCCTTGACCTTGCTCAGCAAATCGATGCCCGAGCCACCCGGCATGCGGATGTCCGAAACCAGCACCTGGGGCTCATCGACCTCCAGGGCCGCGAGCACGTCGCGGGGGTTGGTGAAGCTGCGCACCGGCAGCTCCTCGCGGGCCAGTGCCTTTTCAAGCACAAAGCGGATGGATTGGTCGTCGTCAACGATCCAGATGGGTTTCATGCTGGCCTGTGGTTGTCTGCGTCATCGGGCGATCCGTCCACCGGGCCAAGGATCATGGCAAGGGGATGAGGATCCTGAACACCGTGCGACCGGGTTCGCTTTCGCATTCGATGGTGCCCTGATGCTGTTGAACGAAGGTTTGTGCCAAGGTCAGGCCCAGTCCGGATCCGCCGTCACGTCCCGACACCAAAGGGTAGAAGACGCGATCGCGGATGGATTCCGGGATGCCCGGGCCGTTGTCCTCGATATGCAAGACCAGTGCCAGTCGGTGCAAGGCGCGGTTGATGGTGACGCGCCGGACCACGCGCGTGCGCAACACGATGCGCGCATCACCCTGGGCGATGCGATCGATCAAGGCTTGCGCTGCGTTGTGCGCGATGTTCAACACGGCCTGGATCAACTGCTCACGATCACCTCGAAAGTCGGGCAGCGAGGTGTCGTAATCGCGCTGGACCTTCAGGCCCTTGGGGAACTCGGCCAGGATCAGCGAGCGCACCCGCTCGCAGACCTCGTGGATGTTGACGTCACCCACCACGTGCGGGCGGCGGTGCGGCGCCAGGAGCCGGTCAACCAGCGATTGCAGGCGGTCGGCCTCGTGGATGATGACCTGGGTGTACTCGGTCAGTGATTTGCTCTCGAGCTCCATCTGCAGCAACTGCGCCGCGCCCCGGATGCCGCCCAGCGGGTTTTTGATCTCGTGGGCCAGGTTGCGGATGAGCTCCTTGTTGGCCTGCACCTGATCGAGTGCGCGCTCTTCGCGGTCCTGGCGGGTCTGCTGCTCGACCTCGACCAGCTCGACCAGCACCAGGCTGCCCTGCCCCAGGCGCGTGACGATGACCTGCACCGGCAGGGGCTCGCCATGGCCGCGCAGGTGCCGGCGAAGGTCGGTTTGCAGGCGGCTGGTGGCGAACTCGTTGCGAGCCACCGCGGACACCAAGTCGCGCAACAGGCCGGGCGAGACGACCCAGTCGTAGATGGATTCGCGCAGCATGGACTTGCGCGACAAGCCCAGGCCTTCTTCAAAGGCGGAGTTGGCGTAGAGGCAGCGGCCATCGGGGACCACCACGCACACCATCGTGCCCAGGTGGTCGAAGGCTTCGAGCCCGCCGGGCACGATCGGATCAACACGGGACACCGCCTGCACGATGTCGGCAGGCGCATGGGGAACAGCAGTCATCGGGAAAAGCTTTGTCTGGTGGCTCGCGTCAGCGCTGGCCGAACTTGCCCAACTCGCGCCGCAAAGCGGCAACGTCCGCTTCCTTGCGTGTGAGCGCGGCTTTCATCTCCTCGATGCGATCGAGGTACTTCTGGTAGTTGCGCTCGTCACCGCGGCGCTCAGGCTGACCGTCGTTGAATTCCTTGCGCAGGGCGGCCAAGGCGTCTTCTTCCTTCTTGAGTTCGGCCTCGAGGATGCGCTTGGCATCGCTGTCGCGGGCTTTCTGGTCGTCGGCGCCGACCTTTTCACCCTGAGCGGACGAAGCGCCGGCTGGCCGGGCGGCATTGCCACGCGGAGCCTGGGACTGGATCACCGTGATCGGTGCGCCCTCCAGGGTTTTGCAGCCCTTGTCGCGGGCCTCTTTGGCGCTCAGCGAGTCGGTGTAGAGGTTGCCCGGGCATCGGTAGACGGGCTTTTCCTGGGCCCACACGGCAGCACCAGCGCTCAGGGCGCAGACCAGGGAGATCAGCTTGAGAGACACGTGCAGCGGATTCGTCATCGTCATGCAGTCAGTCGGCGTGCAAGCCGGATGCCTTGCAGTATGCCCGCAAGCGGCGCCCCATGGCAGACAAGGCCGGCACAAACGAAACGAAAGGCACGTCGCCACAACATGGGCAAGGAGCGAGGCACAAGCGAACAAAAAAAAGAGCGGCCGAAGCCGCTCTCTGTTTGCGAACCGCTTGCGCGGATCACAGTGCGTAGTACATGTCGTACTCGACCGGGTGAACGGCCATGCGGAAGCGGGTGACTTCCTGCATCTTCAGGTCGATGTAGGCGTCGATGTAGGAATCGGTGAACACACCACCCTTGGTCAGGAACGCGCGGTCGGCGTCCAGGGCGTCCAGAGCCTGGTCCAGGCTGTGGCAGACGGTGGGGATCAACTTGTCCTCTTCAGGCGGCAGGTGGTACAGGTCCTTCGTGGCGGCTTCGCCCGGATGGATCTTGTTTTCCACGCCGTCCAGACCGGCCATCATCAGGGCCGAGAAGGCCAGGTACGGGTTGGCCGAGGGATCGGGGAAGCGAGCCTCGATGCGGCGACCCTTGGGGTTCGACACGAACGGGATGCGGATCGAAGCGGAACGGTTCTTGGCCGAGTAGGCCAGCTTCACCGGGGCTTCGAAGCCGGGCACCAGACGCTTGTACGAGTTCGTGCCGGGGTTGGTGATGGCGTTCAGGGCGCGAGCGTGCTTGATGATGCCGCCGATGTAGTACAGGGCGAACTCGCTCAGGCCGGCGTAGCCGTCGCCAGCGAACAGGTTCTTGCCGTCCTTCCAGATGGACTGGTGAACGTGCATGCCGGAGCCGTTGTCGCCAACCAGGGGCTTGGGCATGAACGTGGCGGTCTTGCCGTAGGCGTGGGCCACGTTCGTGATGATGTACTTTTGCAGTTGCAGCCAGTCAGCGCGCTGGGTCAGCGTGGCGAACTTGGTGCCGATTTCCATCTGGCCGGCGTTGGCCACTTCGTGGTGGTGCACTTCGACCGGGATGCCCATCGATTCGAGGATCAGGCACATCTCCGAGCGCATGTCCTGGCCGGAGTCGACCGGGGGCACGGGGAAGTAGCCGCCCTTGACGGTGGGACGGTAGCCGGTGTTGCCGTGTTCGTACTTGGTGCCGGTGTTCCAGGCGCCTTCTTCGGCTTGGATCTCGAAGAAGCAGCCGGACATGTCGTTGCCCCAACGGATGCCGTCGAACACGAAGAACTCGGGTTCAGGACCGAAGAAAGCGGTGTCGCCCAGGCCCGAGGACTTCAGGTAGGCTTCGGCGCGCTTGGCCAGCGAGCGGGGATCGCGCTCGTAAGGCTTGTGGTCGGTCGGGTCGATGACGTCGCAGGTCAGCAGCAGGGTCGGCTCTTCGAAGAAGGGGTCGACGTTGGCGGTGTTGGGGTCCGGCATGAGCAGCATGTCGGATGCTTCGATGCCCTTCCAGCCAGCGATGGACGAACCGTCGAACGCGTGGCCGGACTCAAACTTGTCTTCATCGAAGTGCGAAACAGGCACGGAGACGTGCTGTTCCTTGCCACGGGTGTCAGTGAAACGGAAGTCAACGAACTTGACGTCGTTGTCCTTCACCATCTTCATCACGTCGGCGACGGTCTTGTTGGCCATCAGGAGCTCCTAGCAACAGGCTTAATGAAAGCAGGAAGAGAAATTTTTCTGTCTCTGGTCCAGAAACAGCGCGCAGTGTAATAGCAGAAAGCGTGCCTTCAGGCTGAGCGCGGACAAGCCGCACTCGGATTCGGTCCATGGCAGAGGGGGCGCAACCCCGGGGTGCGCCATCTCTGGGCGCACCGCGAAGGGCCATGGCGCACATCGTGAAAACGAAGCGGCATGTGCCCCTTTGGTATTTGCACCATGTTTGTGCAATTTTGGATCCAAAATCAGCTTCGCACCGATTCAGGGCCCATTTCAGCACCAAAATGAATCAAACCGTCACGCAAGGCGACGAACGCCGCATCCACCTCGCTCGCCAAGCCCTTCACACCAAGCTCGATGTGGCGCCCATGCACCGGGTGGTCAACGCTGGGCAGGGAGAACACCTTGATGGGCGCGAAACGCGCCTCGATCTCGACCATCAGGGGCGTCAGGCGAGACTCGATGGCGCCGTAAACCACCACCGAGCGCTCCACCAGGCGCCCTTGCCCGTGCAAGTCGGCATGCAAGGTGTCGAGCGCCCAGGCCACCATGGGCCAGGCCATGACCGGAAAGCCCGGCACGAAGTGCACACGCCCGGCCAGCGAAAAGCCGGGGATGCGGTTGTAGGGGTTGGGGATGATGCTGGCACCCTGAGGGAAACGCCCCATCTCCAGGCGCCGGAGGGTGTCGGCCGATTCCGGTTCGAAGGGCACGCCCTCTTGCTCGGCCATTTCGCGACAGCGCATCAGGATCAAGTCGCGGGCCTCGGGGTGCAGCGCCAAGGGCTGACCGGCGGCTTCGGCCGCACAGGCACGGGTGTGGTCGTCGGGTGTGGCCCCGATGCCGCCAAAGGAGAAAACGACGTCGCCGCTGTCCAGCGCGTGACGCAGGTCGGTGGTGATGCTCGCGGGGTCGTCGCCCACATAGCGCACCCAGGAGACCGCCATGCCCCGCTCGGTCAGCAGCTCGATGGCCTTGACCAGGTGCTTGTCCTGCCGGCGACCACTGAGGATTTCGTCGCCGATGATGATGAGGCCGATGCGCGGGTTCTGAGTGTCAGGCATGTTCTGAGTGAGGGAGGTTGGCCAACGAACTGGGCAGGGTCTCGGCTCGCAGCGACGCCAGCGCCGCCAGCAGGAAGTGAGCAAACCACAGGCTGGAAAAAACGAACACCAGGGTGTAGAGCCACAGCGAGACGACCAGGATGAAAGGCGCCAGGACGATGGCCAGCACGCCCAGGGCCCACACGGCGGCAGGCGCTGCGCCCAGGTAGCCACAGACCACGCCCATGAGCAGCAAGGTCGTGCGGTGGCGCTGGATCAGGGCGTTTTGCTCTTGAGGCGTGGCGAAGTCGGCGAGGGTGTCGTGGGTCATGACGCGGTAGGTCAGCCAGCCCCAGATCAAGGGTGGCACCACCAACGCGAACAATGGGATCAACCACAGCGGCAGGCTCAGCACGAGCGCGCCCAGCGCGACGACGGTGGAGGCCAGGGACAAGGCGACCGACCGCCAAAGCGACGTCCGGTGGCGCGAGGCCAGATCCGGGAATCGCCGCGCGCGCACCAGCTTGACCGCAGACGGGGTGATCATCCAGGCCACCAGCAGCAGGCTCAGGACCACCACCAGGGGCACCACCAGGATCAACATCAACACGGGCACCAACGCGGCACGCAAGCCTTGCAGCCCCATGCTGTCGAGCCAGGACAGGAGTGATTGGCTGAGCGACCAGTTGTCCAGGGCCTGCCTGAGTGCCTCGTTGGCATCGGACCAGCCCCACCAGGCCAGGCCCAGCAACAACGTGGCCGACAACAGGATGGGCAGCAAGGTCAGCCAGATGACCCTCGGGTGCAGGCAGTAAGCCACGGCGCGCCAGGCGGCATCGGCGGCCAGGCTGGCGGATGGCAAAGGGCGTTGAGGCAAGGCAGAAGGGGGCGTCAGAGGTGGCGTGGAAGCGTCCATGTCGAACAGCATACCGAAGTGGACTCAGGCCTGAAGCGATCGGCACCAAAACCCCTTGGGCCCCGCTCGCGACACCCTGGCGGCCAGGCGGCCGGTGCGTCAGCCCCTGCCCAGCAAGCGCCGCAGGCCCAGCCACTGCTGCGCCCAAAAACCCAGGCCGTAGTCACGCGCGCCGTTTTCAGGCAGCTGGTCGCGGATGCCGGTCGGCTCGTAGCGACCATCGAACCGCGCTGTGCCAAACAACAGGTCCCACACGGGAAACAGCACCGCGAAATTGCAGCCACCCAAGGAACCCGGGCCATGGCTTTCGTGGCCAACGCCGATGGCGTGGTGTTGTCGGTGAAAGCGGGGGCTCACCAGTAAGCGCTCACCCAACCAGCCAAAGCTCACCCGAGCGTTGGCATGCGAAAGGCTTTCAAGCAACTGTGTGACGGCCACGACGGCCACGAATTGCCCCGGTGCCACGCCGATGGCTCGGGCAGTGAACGCCAGCAGCACGTCGCGGATCAGGTCATCGAGCAGGTGGTTGCGGTTGTCGCTCCACAGGGTCATCTGCCGCTGGCTGTGGTGCACGGCGTGCAAGGCCCACCAGCGGTCGAAGTGGTGTTGGCCTCGGTGGATCCAGTAGTCCAGCAGGTCAAAGACCAGCAGATAGAGCAGGAAGCTGGCCCAGGCGGTGTCGAGCACACCTGGCCACAGGGGTGCCACCAGGGCGTCGAGCTGGATGCCTTGCACCCCCTGCACCGCCGCCTCGCCGAACACGGTGTCCAGCAGCGGATCGACCGAGAAAAACATGGCCAGGCGGAACAGGCCCAGGCGGTGCAACAGGGTGTAGAAGATGTCGACGCGCACGGCTGGCCCGCCTCCGAACTGCTGCTCTGCCGGACGCCAGCGTTGCAGGGGCGCGAACAGCAACAGCATCAGCACCAACTGGATCAAGCCCACCAGCAGCCAACCGGTGGCGGCGTAGCCGTCCTCCAGCAAGTTGCCCTGGCCGGTGTGGAACAACACGGGCTGGACCACCGACTCGAACAAGGCCTGCTGCAGGCGCCCGAAGGCATCGGTCAGGGGCTGGATGATCAGTTCGTCGAGCATGGGCCGCAGCGGTGTTGCATTGGTTCAGCGGGGTTCAGCGGGGTTCAGCGAGCGCTTCGTGCGGAGCTGGGCCTGCTGCGCGATAGGTGGGGTGCTGCCTGAGGGTCTCGAAGCAGAAGCCGCGCTCTTTCAAGCCCACGATGAGCGGCTCGAGCACGGCGGGCGCCCACGCGTCCTGCCGACTCCAGATGCCCAGGTGCATCAGCAAGATCTCACCCGATCGCACGCGCTGCAAGGCCTGCCCCAACAAGGCCGCATTGGGGTAGCGCTTGCTGTCGAGCTCGTCCCCCAGGAAGCCATTGGGGGTCCAGGGCACGTGCTGCCATCCGCAGGCGTGGGCCACGGCCAGCAACCGTGGTGAGGTCCGCCCACCCGGTGCGCGGAAGATGGCGCGCATGCGCTGGCCGGTCATTTGTTCAAAACGGGTGGCTGGGCGCTGCAGTTGTTCGCAGTAAGCCGTGGCCGAAAGCGACTGTCGCTCACCGTTGCGGGGCCCTGCCGTCGGCTTGACCCGAAGGCCCTCTGCGGTGTCGGCCTGCCAGACCACGTGGTCCCAGGTGTGGCTGCCAAAGTCATGGCCCTGAGCAGCCAGCTGCTTCCACCAGGCGGCCCAGTGCTCGTCCAGGCTGCTGCCCTCTGGCCGGGCGCCCACCGCCTGCGTGCGCTCGTTGGCCAGAAAGAAAGTGGCTTTGACCTGATGGCGCGTCAGCACATCGGCCACCAGCGAGGCCACGCCCATGTGCCCGGTGTCGATGGTCAGGTAGACCGGTTTGTCGCAGCGTGCTGCGGCCAGGGCCTGACCCGACAGGCCGAGCCCCAGGGTCAGCGCCAGAGCGCAAGCCGTGCGGTCAATTGCGCGGCGCATGCTGCAACGTCCAGACGCCATGCGGCGATCGGCCCACAGGCACTTGCTTGATCACTTCGCCCTTGACCGTGTCGATGACCGTCAACTGGCGCGCCCAGCGCGAGGTCACCAGGATGGTCCGTCCGTCGGCCAGCAGGTCCATGCAATCGGGGCCACCCGGCGCAGGATAGGTTGCCACCACCTTCCAGGTTTGCAGGTCGATGCGGCTGATGGTGTTGCCAGCCCGGTTGCTGACCAGCACATGCCGCTTGTCGCCCCAGGCTCGGAAAGCGTGCGCGCCATTGCCGGTTTCGATGCGTTTGACGCGCTCGGGTTTCGCGCCGGACACGTTGTAGACCTCGACGTAACGGTCGCCCGTCAGGCCGATCAGCACATGGCGATCGTCGGGCGTGACGTACACATCGGCGGGCATCTTGCCCACGCGGATGCGCCAACGCGGGGCCTGTGTCGCCAGCTCGATGGCCACCATCTCGTCGCTGTCCTGCATGGTGACGTAGGCCACAGTGCTGCGCGAGTCGATGGCGATGTGGCTGGGCGTCTTGGCCGTTGGCACGCGCTTGATCAGCTTGAGGTCGACGCCGCCCTTGGGTGAAGGCGTGGACTGGTAGATGTCGACGTGGTTGAGCCGATTGGCCGCCGTCACGAACCACTTCATGTCGGGCGAAAAGCGCAGCTGGTAGGGGTCGACGATGCCTTCGATCACCCGTTGCACCGCGCCTGTCCTGGGATCAAACAGGGTCAGGGAGTCGGACAGCGCGTTGGCCACCATCAGCGACTTCTCGTCGGGCGAGAGGTAGAGGTGATGGGGCTCCTTGCCTGTCGGCACCCGGCGGATTTCGGTGTAGGTCACCGGGTCGATGATGCTGAGGTTCGCATCGAGCGAATTGAGCACGAAGATGGGGGGACGCGCGGGCGCAGGCGCCACCACAGGGGGACGGGGTTTGGGCCGGTCGCCCAGCGCCAGCGCCGGGGACGCAAGCCCCGCGAGCCCGAACGACATCAAACCTTGCGCAGCCAGCCCCAGGCCACCCAAAGCCACTGCCCGGCGTGAAGGCCCGACAGGCGTCGGCGTCGGCTTCGCCTCAGGCAACGCAGGCACCCCGCGCAGCAACATGTCCCCACTCATCCCCAGCGAACCTTTTGTCAGTCAAGCTCTCCAGTTTAAGCGCGGCAGACCGGGGCTGCGATGACATGGGTCAGCGCGCGACAACGCCGGTCCGCAGAGCCGGCGCGACAGGCTCACTCATCCCCACCCAACACCGAGCCCAGCAGCCCGCCCACGCCACCTGCGGCCACCCCGCTGAGCAAGCCGCCCTCCTCGCGACCACCACCACCGGGTGTCTGAGGCGCCGCAGCAAAGATGCGCGAGGCCAGTCGCGAGAACGGCAGGCTCTGCAGCCAGATCTGACCCGGGCCGCTCAGCTTGGCCAGGAACAGGCCCTCGCCGCCGAACAGCGCGGTCTTGATCTTGCCGACGTACTGGATGTCGAAGTCCACGCCGGAAGTAAAAGCCACAACACAACCGGTGTCCACCATCAGGCTCTCGCCCGCCTTCAGCTCGCGCCGCACCACGGTGCCACCCGCGTGCACAAAGGCCATGCCATCGCCCTCGAGCTTTTGCAGGATGAAGCCCTCGCCGCCGAAAAACCCGGCGCCCAGGCGCTTCTGAAAACCGATGCCCAGCGACACACCACGGGCGGCGCACAGGAAGGAGTCCTTCTGGCACATCAGCGTGCCGCCCAACTGCTTGAGGTCCATCGGCAGGATCTTGCCGGGGTACGGCGCCGCGAACGCCACGCGCCGCTTGCCCTGCCCCTGGTTCGTGTAGACCGTCGTGAACAGGCTCTCGCCAGTGATCAAACGCTTGCCTGCGCCCAACAGCTTGCCGAAGATGCCGCCTTGCTGTTGTGAGCCATCGCCGAAGACGGTGTCCATCTCGATGCCGGGCTCCATGAACATCATGCTGCCTGCTTCGCCGATGGCCGCCTCGCCGGGATCGAGCTCGACCTCGACGAATTGCATTTCGGCTCCGCGAATTTCGTGATCCACCACGTCCATGGCCATGTTGATTTGCTCCGTTGTGAAAAATCGAGGGGCCACCTCACCCTCGTCATGAGGGGTGGCCCGCCTGATGCCCAGCTCAATCGGGCGATACTCTGCCGCGAGATTGTGTCCGAAACCCATGCTGCCTCTTTTTGACCTGCACCTGCCAACCCTCACGCTCGTGGTGTGCGTGGTGCTGTTCACCGCCGCCTCCACCATGACGCTGGTGGGCCGAACCCAGCGCACCTACCTGGGCTACGGCTGGTGGACGACTGCGCAATGGCTCAACACGGCCGGTGCGATCTGCCTGGTCCTCAAAGACCACCATCCGTGGTTGCTGCCCGTCAGTGTCCTGCTGACGCTGCAATGGCCTTTGACCATGCTGGGGGGGCTGCGCCAGTTCTACATCCGCAGCGATTTCCGCACCGCTGCCTGGGTCGACCTCGTGGTGCTGGCAGCTGGGGCCGGGGCCTACATGGCGATGTGGATGCACTCGCCCAACGACCTCGGCGCGCGGGTGGCCACCTTCAGCCTGGCCAGCGTCACGGGTTATCTCTACGCCGCCTGGCTGGTGCATGGTGTTCGCCACCAGGGCCCCGGACGCTCGGGCCCTTACCTCAAGGCAGTGGGCCTGTTCATGCTGGCGGCGGCCGTCATCCAGCTGCCACGGCTCGTTTCGGCCCTCGGCGTGTGGGGCACCCCGGTCCTCAACCCCACCCAGATCCAGCAGCCCGTGGTGCTGGTCGGCCTGGTCGCTGGCGTCATGTTCTCGGTCTACATGTGCCTGCTGTTGACCTACGAGCGCACCGAGCAAGACCTGCGTGAGTCACACCACCAGCTGCGCCTGATGGCCGACTTCGACCTGCTGACCCTCGTGCCCCACCGGCGCCATTTCCAGGAGCTGGCCACCCAGGCCCTGAGCCTGAGCACGCCCGGCAGCGCCACCCTCATGCGCTTTGACATCGACCACTTCCGGCTCTTCACCGTTGACCATGGCCACGCCGCCGGCGACGAGGCGCTGAAGTTCGTGGCTTCCTCCGCCCGCTCGTTGCTGCGCAGCCGCGACCTGATGGGGCGCCTGGGTGGTGAGGCCTTTGTGGCCCTGCTGCCCGACACCGGCGTGGCCGATGCCCTGCACGTGGCCGATCGCATGGTGCGTCATGTCGACAAGGTGCGCAGCGGCCAGCAGCGGCCCGCGCTGAGCTTGAGTTTCGGCGTGGTGCAGATCCAACCTGGCGAGTCGATCGACGAAGCCATTCACCGTGCCGACGAGGCACTGGCCGAAGCGCGCCGCCAAGGTCGCAACCAGCTGGTGCGGGCCGATGACCTGGAAGGCCGGCCGGTTTTTTCAGCCAGCCGCCCCCTTGGGCTCGATTGAGTCCACCTGAGACCGCGGCAACACCCGCCACAGCCGCGACAATTGCCGCATGTCTGCATTCGACGTTGTCATCATCGGCGCTGGTGCCGCCGGGCTCTTTTGCGCCGGTGTGGCGGGCCAGCGCGGCTTGAAGGTCCTCCTGCTGGATCGCGCCCCCAAGGTTGCCGAAAAAATCCGCATCTCCGGTGGGGGCCGCTGCAACTTCACCAACCGCGATGTCGGCGTGGCCAATTTCCTGGGCGAGAACCCCGCCTTCTGCCGCTCGGCCCTGAGCGGCTACACGCCTCAGGACTTCATCGAGCTGATCGAGCGCCACGGCGTTCGCTGGCACGAGAAGCACCGAGGCCAGCTCTTTTGCGACCACCGCGCTGACGACATCATCCAGCTGCTGCTGCGCGAATGCGAGGCCGGGGGCGTGCAGCGCTGGCAACCCTGCAGGGTCGATGGCATCCGACCGCTGGGCCTTCAGGCCGAGGACGGCAGCCGCTTCGAGCTCGACACCGACCGAGGCGTGCTGCGCACCCACCAGGTCGTCGTTGCCACAGGCGGCCCCTCGATCCCCAAGATCGGTGCAACCGATGCGGGCCAGCGCTGGGCGCGCGAACTCGGCCACCGCGTCGTGCCCCTGCGCCCAGCCCTCGTGCCCCTGACCTTCGACGCAGCAACGTGGGCTCCCTTCGCCGAACTGGCCGGGCTCTCGCTCGAAGTCGTCATCGAAACGCCCACCACCGTGCCGCCGGTGCAGCGCGGCGGCAAGGCCAAGGGCCCGCACCTCGCGCGCTTCACTGAAGACCTGCTCTTCACCCACCGCGGCCTGAGCGGCCCGGGCGTGCTGCAGATCTCCAGCCACTGGCAACCGGGCCAGGCGCTCACCATCAACCTCAGCCCCGCGCATGACCTGGCAGGCGAGCTCAAGGCCGCCAAGGCTGGCTCGCGCAAGCAGCTGTCCACCGCCTGGGGCCTGGCCCTGGGCGAGGCCGTGCCGCAGCGCCTGGCCCAGACATGGCTGGCGCAAATGGCGCAAAACCTGCCCGCCCTGCAACCCCAGGCTGCGCTGGCCGAGCTCAAGGACAAGGACCTCGAAGCGCTCGGGCAAGCCGCCAACGCATGGTCCATCAGCCCGACGGGCACCGAGGGCTACGCCAAGGCCGAGGTCACCATCGGGGGCGTGGACACCCGTGAGCTGCAGCAACAAAGCATGGAAAGCCGCCTGGTGCCCGGCCTGCACTTCATTGGCGAGGTCGTGGACATCACCGGCTGGCTGGGCGGCTACAACTTCCAGTGGGCCTGGTCCAGCGCCATGGCATGCGCCCAAGCGCTTCAGCCCGCCCCATGAACGTTTAAGATGCGCCCCCATGAGCTCCACGCATTTCGGTTTCCAGCAAGTTGACGAGTCCCAGAAGGCCCAGCGCGTGCGCGGCGTCTTCGATTCGGTGGCCAACAAGTACGACGTCATGAACGACCTGATGTCGATGGGCCTGCATCGCCTCTGGAAGGCTTACGCCATCGCCGCCAGCGGCGTGCGCGAAGGCAACAAGGTGCTCGACATCGCCGGCGGCACGGGTGACCTGGCCGAGTCCTTCGCCGCCCGCGTCGGCCCCACCGGCACGGTCGTGCACACCGACATCAACGAAGCCATGCTGAGCACCGGCCGCGACCGCCTGCTCAACAAGGGCCTGGCGCTGCCCACCACGCTGTGCGACGCCGAGAAGCTGCCCTTCCCGGCCGAGACCTTCGACATCGTCACCGTGGCCTTCGGCCTGCGCAACATGACGCACAAGGACGCAGCCCTGGCCGAGATGTGCCGAGTGCTCAAGCCGGGCGGCCGCCTGCTGGTGCTGGAGTTCTCGAAAGTGGCCAAGCCGCTCGAGAAGGCCTACGACTGGTACTCGTTCAAGGTCCTGCCGCGCCTGGGCCAACTGGTGGCCGGTGACGCCGCCAGTTACCAGTACCTGGCCGAGTCCATCCGCATGCACCCAGACCAGGCCACGCTCAAGGCCATGATGAAGACCGCCGGCTTCGGCCACGTCGATGTGCACAACATGACCGGCGGTGTCGTGGCCCTGCACCTGGGCATCAAGTGCTGATTTGAGCGCAGGCGCATCTGCCCGACGTTTGACGGCGCGCGGTGACGGGGCTCGTTATCATTGGCGAGCCTGTCCCATTGGCCCATCAGCATGTCCGAAAACAAGATGCGCGCGACTCGGCCCCGCCGGCAAGCGCCCTCCCCTGCGGTCGACGAATTCACCGTTGAAACGCTGTCCGAGCGCACCGGCGTGAGTGTGCGCAACGTGCGCGCCTACCAGACTGCCGGCCTGATGCCCCCGCCTCGCCTGCAAGGCCGCACGGCGATCTACAACGCCGAGCACCTGGGCAAGCTCGAACTCATCCGGGAGTTGCGCAAGCAGGGCTTCAAACTCGACACCATCAAGGACATGCTCACGGGCACGCCCGATGGCGCCTGGAGCGAGTACTCGCTGGTCAGCCACCTGTTCTCCACCACGTTTTTCACCGTCGAGAAGCCTTTGCGCAAGGCGCTGTCCGAGATGGCATCGCACTGGGCGCAGCCCGCGACCCAGCAGCAAAAGGACAGGCTCAGCGAAAACGGCCTGTACCGACGCGTCGGTCCAGACGAGGTGGAAATGCTCTCGCCCGCACTCGAGCGCATCGGCATCCAGCTGGCCGAGCTCGACGTGCCCCTGAACACCGTGCTCGATCTTCAGGATGAGCTCATTCGGCACAGTCGCTCGATCGCGCGGGCCTACGTGGAGCAGTTGTTCATCGCGATGGTGCGCACGGTCACTGAAAACCATGCCATGCGTGGGGCGCCACCATCGACCAGTGAAGCCGCTGCCGTCGGCGTTGACCTGCGACTGGCAGAGGCGATCAAGGGCCTGTTCGAGCGCCTGCGCCCTTTGGCCATTGGTTCGGTGAGCGCCGCATTCCCGGTGGTGCTCCAACAGGAGTTCGATCGCGCCATCCAGATGCAGCTCGATCAGGCTCGCCCCCCGAACGCATCAGGCAACTGAAGGACTGGCCAACTCGGCCGCCGTCGCGGCTGATCAAGCCACCGATGGCTCCGCTCACGCCAAGCTGTGAAGGGACGAGTGAAGTGAAACCCGGGATTGGCCGGGACAAATCGGGCTCAGGTGGGACGAAAGCCCAGGCGGATCAATGACTTAGCGGGCGGGCGCCACAAATTTCGGCACAAGGTTGT
>Ga0180008_1000208_pt1 | contig 58435 bp, 42 predicted proteins | sample MM_PW_MetaG_FD_121121 | JGI IMG/M metagenome (GOLD analysis project Ga0180008, IMG submission 121121) | Groundwater microbial communities from the Aspo Hard Rock Laboratory (HRL) deep subsurface site, Sweden - MM_PW_MetaG | ecosystem: Environmental > Aquatic > Deep subsurface > Groundwater... | reverse complement strand
TGGTGGACGCGAGGCGCGCGGCCGCGTCCGAGGCGACGCGGCCGGCGCGCGCGCGGCCGGAACCCGTCAAGGCCTGAAGCCGCGGCTGTTAGGGTTGCCGTTGGGACTGGTCGTCGGCCTCGGCAGGGGGCGCCCGGGGATGACCGCGTACACGTCGGGCTTGTACATCGCCTCGGCCGTCACGGCGGGCAGGAAGAATTCTCCCTCGTACGTCTTGTTGACGAAGAACCTGAAGCGCTTCGTCTCGCCGCGCCCTAGGCCGAAGTAGGTCATGACCCTGTCGTCCCTGGTATCCTGGTAGTCGAACTGCGCCGATGACGAGTCGGAATCGCCGGACCGGCCTACCCTGAGGTTCGTGATCTCCCAGCCGGAAGCGGCCCTGAAGGTCAGCGCGACGTCCGAGAGGGCCTCTCCGCTCGTGTTCCGGGCCGACAGCTCGACTATGAGGTCGCTGCCGAACGGAGCCCTGGCGGGATCGATAGAAGCCTCCGACGCGTCGAGGTAGCGGACCTGTAGCGCGAGGCCCTCCGAGCGGACCTGCTCGTAACCCGGCTTGGGCGTCCCCGTGGCGACGACCCGCGCGTAGACGGGGGCGGCCGAATCGTTCACCAGGTCCACCCGGAGGCTTCCGGCCGTCGCCGCGAGCGGCACCCGGGCCATGGACTTGGAGATGCTTACTGCGCCCGAGCCGCCGTCGTAGGAGTAGCGCACGGACGCGGAGCCGCTCGTGGCCGCCTTCATGAACGGCAGGGACGCGACGAGGGCGAAGCTGAGGTCCTGGGTAGAGTAGCCGGAGTCCGAGGAGAGGTCCTCCGCTAGTTGCTTGAATATTGGGAGGCCCCGGGCGGAATCGCCGAGGGCGTTGAACGCGTCGAGTACTATGGCGCGGTCGCGGAGCACGGATCCGTAGACCCTCTCCATTCCGTCATAGCGCTGGACGTTTGCCGGGGCCTCGCGGAGGACGGCGATGGCGCGGTCGCGCATGCCGGCGAGGGCGTAGGCCGCCGCCGCCTGGTAGAGGGCCGCGACGGGATGGGGGCCGTATTCCATGTAGCGGTTCATCGACGCGATGTCGGGGCTGCCCGCCAGCGCGAGCACGTAGAGCCGGTACGCCTGCTCGGCCTTGGAATAGGCGGCCTGGGCGTTCCAGGACGAGCTCTGGCCCTTCAGGTAGGCGAGCGCGGGACTCATCATGGTGTCGGGAACGGTGAAGCCCTGGCGCCTGGCCATGGTAAGGAAGTGCGTGACGTAGGCCGATAGCCAGGCGCTGTCGTCGTAGGAACCGGGCCAGAACACGAAGCCGCCGCGGGTCGTCTGGTAGCCGGCCATCTTGGTGATGGCCGCCGCGACGTTGGTGCGGGCCGCCTCGGCCTGCTCCGGCGTCAGGTTCATGGCGTCGGCGAGGAAGAGCTGCGGGAAGGCCTTGCTGACGGTCTGCTCGCCGCAGCCGTGCGGGTAGCCTATGAGGTAGCCCAGCCGGCCCGACAGGTCGATGGGAGGCACGAGGGACAGTTCCAGCCAGGCCTCGTTCGAGCCTTCTATGCCCGGAAGCGCCGACTCTATAGCGCCCTTGGCCTTTCCGGCCAGCATCGACGCGGAGACGGAGGTGACGGGCACCGACGACGAGCGTACCGGCACGTCGACGCTCTGGCTCGACGCGCGCCCGCCGGGCCCGGTCGCGGTGACCGACAGCCTTACGGCTCCGGCCTTGTCGGCCACGCGGACCTGGAACGACGTCGCCTGCTCGCCTTCCTCGAGGAAGGTCACGGCCTTGGAGGAGTCGCCTACGATGGACGCCCCGCCCTCCACGTCGAGCCGCACGGTCGCCTGGGCGCCCTTGCCCATGAACCCGAGGAGGGAAACGGGCACGGTCAGGAGCTCGCCTGGCCCCAGGACGCGGGGAGCGGTCATATAGGCCATCAGCTCGGAGCGCACGGGCGTCTCGAGCTCGGCCTTGCCGTAGGCGCCGTCGGGGGTGCCGGCGACGACCATGAGGCGTACGGCGCCGACGTAGGGCCCGAGCCCTATCTCGTGGGAGTCCTTGGCGCCCTTGGCCAGCGAGAACGGCCCGAGGTACTTGACCACGGGCGGGAAGCGGCTGATCTTGCGCGTGCCGCCCGCGTCGCCGAACTCCGAGCCGCCTATCGATATGAGGGTCTGGAGCTTGCCCGAGTAGGCGCCGGCCACGTCCTTATAGAGGTCGAACGACTGCAGGAGGCTCGCCTCCTTCTTATAGAACTCGTTCCAAGGATTAGGCGTGACGTAGCGCGTGATGCCGAGGAGCCCCTCGTCGACGACCGCGAGGGTATAGGTCATGGGCTTCCCCGCCCGCTCCGATACGGTGACGATAGCCTTACTCATAGGCTCGAGCGCCGCCGGGGCGGAGATCACGGGCTCGAGGCGCGTGGCCTTGTCCTCTACCATCACGGGCACGACGCCGTATAGCCTGATAGGCAGGTCGTTAAGGGTCTGAAGGTGAGGCTGGACGAAGCTCGCGTGCACGTAGACGTTTGGCGCCATCTCCGGCGTGGCCTTGAATTCGTAGACCGTCTCGCCGTCCTTGGCGTCTATCCACTCCTCCTTGAGCACGCGGCCGGCCCGCTCCACGGTGACGAAGGCGCGGCCTTCCTTGTTGGACGGGAAGCTGACCCTGACGGGTTCGCCCACCGAGTAGGATTCCTTATCGGCGCTCATGGAGAGCATCACGGCCGAGCCGCCGCCCTCGCCCTTGCCTCGGCCGGCCCAGCCTGGCCAGTCGATATAGAACACGGAGCCGGCGGCGTGGGACCCCCTCGCCGAGCCGCCCGTGGAATCGACGACGCGTATCAGGTAGCGGCCCCACTCGGGGTAGTTGATCCTGAGCTTCCAGGACGCGCGGCCGTTCTTGACGACGACGCTATCCTTGGCTATCTGGCGCCGGTAGACGTCGCTCGCGCGCTCGGCCAGGCTCTCCTGGCCCTTCTCCCACCACCAGCGCCACTCGAGCTTATAGAGGAAGACGTCGACGCGCCCGTCGCCCGCGGGCTTGCCTTCCCGGTCCACGAGGAGCAGCTCGACGGGATGGTCCTTGTCGGTCAGGAGCATGCCACGCGACGCGTCCCCGGAAGGCAGCTTGACGCCGACGTAGCGGGAATACGGATGGAAGTCAACGGAGAACTGCTCGCTGGAGAAGAGGCCGGAGCGCTCGAAGGCGCGCGACAGGAAGCTCGCGGTCAGGGGGCCGGGCGCCTCGGAATCGGGCGAAAGGTCCACGCGGAAGCGCGCGGCTCCGGTCCCGTCCAGGAAGCCCTCGTACAGGATTTCCCTCTGGCTCGGGGCCGTCCGCAGGGGATCCTGGAACGAGAAGCCCTTATAGTCGCCGGGCGCCTTGCCCGAGGCCGACAGGACCATCGATACGTCGGCCTTGAGCCCCGGGGCCGGGGCGCCGTGGAGCCATGCCGCCTTAAGGCCCATATCCGAGAGGTCGGCAGCGACGTAGGGAGCCTCGCCGTAGTCTAGGGACAGCTTGAGCCTATTGGGCATGACCGTCTCGACCTTGACGGCCTTCGTGAAGGCCTTGCCGCCTACGCTCACGCGGGCCGTCCACGTCCCCGTCGGGGAGCTCTGGTCGGTGCCCGTCTTGATATAGTAGAAGCCGCCGACCGACGAGGTATAGGTAGCCTGCCTCGTTACCTGGCCGAGCGGGTTCTCCAGCTCGAAGCGCACGGGGTGGTCGGCGGGAAGGGTCTCGAGCCTATCGTAGAGTACGAAGCACAGGTGTATATCGTCGCCCGGGCGCCATACGCCGCGCTCGCCGTAGATGAAGCCCTTGACGCCCGACTCGGCCTTCTCGCCGCCTACGTCGAAATGGCTTACGGCGAGGCCCTGGGCCGCCGAAAGCTTGAGGAAGCCGCGCTCGCGGCCGGTCTTGGCGCCGGCGGCCTCCGCGACCGCGAAGAACGGCTCGACCGGAGCCCCGGCGGAGGAGACCCCCGTCGGCCGTAGGACGGCCAGGCCGTTCTTATCGGCGGTAGCCTTGGCCATCTCCCTCATCGCGTAGCTGTATAGCGCGACGCTGGCCCCGGACAGGGGCTTGGCGCTCCGGAGGTCGCTCGCCACGACGTGCCAGGCGCCGTCGACGTCGCGCTTGGCCGACAGGGCGACGTCGGAGACGAGGACGTTGCGCCTCGCGGTGCGGTCCCTGCCGTAGCGTTGCACGTAGAACGCCGGATGGGCCGGATCGTCTCGGTAGCGGTAGTACTGGTCCCAATCGAACCACGAGTCGTAGTAATCCCAGTAGGACGACTCGTCGCCCTGGTCGCGTATCTCGACCGGCGGGAAGGTCCACTTACCGAGGTTAGTGTAATCGTTGGGGCTGACGTAGCGGATATGCTCGTGCCCGAAGGCGACGCGTAGCTGGAATAAGCCGTCGGGATGCTTGGCCAGGAGGGGCGACAGGTCGAGGGCGTACGGCACCCACTGGTTCTTCTTGTCGTCGGTCCAGCCTAGGTCGACCTCCTCGCGCCAGACGACGTCGCCGACGCGCTTCAGCTCCTTGGCGCCGTCGAGCTCGTTGACCTGCAGGAACTGCAGCATATTGTCGCCGTACACGCGCAGGGCCTCGACGACGACCTTGGAGAGGTTCCTCGTCTCCAGGACCACGCGCGTGCCCTGGCTGGACGGAACGATGACGCCGCCCGCCTGGAAGCGCGCCTCGGGTTTCTGCCAGTCGAAGCGGACCGTCGCCTGCACCGGCACCGCTATGGCCCCGAGCGACGAGCTCTTAAGGCCCTTCTCTATCGTGACGTCGACGGTATCGTTCCATTGGAGTGACGAGTAAACCCGCACGAGCCCGCCCTCGGCCTCGTAGCGCAGTTCCCCGGAGTCGGAGGCGCGGATGAGGCCTCGGAAATCCTGGTCCTTGGCCACGGGGGCGCTGAACGCGACGTTCAGGCAGGCTGGTCCTCCGGCCTCGGGCCCCGACACCGATAGGAGCTCGAAGCTGCTTTCCGCCGGGATCCTGTACTCCTCGGAGCCCTTGACGGCGGAGCCAATCGGCTTGCCGTTCCAGGACAGGACCAGGGTAGAGTCCGACGAGGAACGGGGTATGCGCTTCACGGTGAAGCGGTGCCGCCCGTCGCCCTCGTGGCTCCACGAGATGTCGAGGGGGGAGGTCCCGACCTTAGCCGACACGAGGCGCTCGACGTCCGCGGTAGAGGGCGCGTCGTCGGAACGCAGGGTCCCGTCCAGGGACAGGCTGCCGTCGAAGGCGGCGTAGAGGGCGCCCGGGCTCACCGAGAGGCCGGGTTCCGCGGCGCGAACCTTGAACGAGAACCAGCCGTTGCTCGGCTCGCCTATGGCCGCGAAATCGAAGGTCGCCGTATAGGTCCGTCCGGGCGCCAGGGGGGTCGAGGGACGGAAGTCGGCGCGGCTTCCGTCGGCGCTCCAGCGTACCGTCCCTTCCAGGGCCGGCTCGAAGCTGAACGGGTTGGCGCCGGCTACCGCCTCCGCGTCTCGCCCCGAGCTCAGCACCACGCTCAGGTCGTCGAAGCGCGAGACGATCCCGTCGCTATGGGCCAGCACGAAGGCCGGGTCGGGAGCCCTGGCGGCCTTGCCCGTCGTACCGGGCGCGCAGGAAGCGAACGCGAGCGCCAGGGCTAGCGATACGGCCATCGGTACGAACGTAGAGCTGATCGGGGAGCGGAACGGCGAACGGAACGATTGCATCTCGGTTTCCCTTTCGGAGAGCGGCGGCTAGGATTAAATATCCGGCCCGGTATCTAGTACCGGGCCGAGATGAGGAGCCTGGGTATAGAGCCTAGGCATAGTATACGACGAGGGAAGCCTTACGTCAGGCCTTTTCTGCGGCGATGAGGCCTTCCATGACGGCGCGCAGGTCGGCCCATACGGCGTCGGCGTCCGCTTCGCCGTCCACGGAGACGAGCGTCCCCCTGGCGGTATAGTAGTCGACGAGGGGCATAGTCTGCCCTCGATAGTTCTCGAGGCGCACCCGTACCGATTCCTCTCTGTCGTCCTCGCGGGTATAGAGGGCGGCGCCGCAATCGTCGCAGATACCGGGCTTAGAAGGCGGCATGAAGCGCGTATGGAAGATACGCCCGCAGCCCTTGCACATGCGCCGCCCGGATAGCCGCTCTATCACCTTGGCGTCGCTCACCTGGAGGTCTATCACGTGATCCTCGGGGCAGAACGACGCGAGCGCCTCGGCCTGGGCTATGGTGCGGGGGAAGCCGTCGAGCAGCCAGCCCCCGGCCGCGTCGTCCTTCGCGAGCCGCTCTCGCACGAGGCCTATGGTCAGCTCGTCGGAGACGAGCCCGCCGGATTCTATGACGGCCTTGACCTGTAGCCCGAGCGGGGTGCCCTCTCGCATCGCGCCCCTGAAGATCTCGCCCGTGGAGATATGAGGTAGCCCGAAAGCCGTAGAGGCCCTCGACGCCATCGTGCCCTTCCCCGCTCCCGGGGCTCCGAAAAATACGAATTTCATGCTGTGTACCGCTCCTGTCGCTCATGATTGACGCAACCGGGCAAGCTCCGAAGCTAACCCGGGACGAATGGATTATATAGGATTCTAATCGAGGAATGAAAGCGACGCTATCGTTTTCCCGGTTCCGCCCTATCCGTCCCTGGGCGGGGCGTCCCCGAGGCCGCATACGCTCCACGGCTTGTTGAGGTTATACCTGAACAGGACCTCGACGTGCCTGATCACCTTCTCCGTCGGGAACACGATGGAGAAGGCGCGGTTCTCCCTGAAATCGGTGCTCGACGGCGCGCCTATCGGCTTGTCGTCCACGAGGATGGGCAGGCCCATGGCCCGGACCGCCTCCACGGAGGGCTCGACTGGGGGCGCGCCGTCCCTGGTCACGACGAAGGCCTTATACGAGAAGTCGACGCGCTTCGCCTCCGCTTCCGCCTTCCACGCCTTCAGGTCTACCGGAAGCCAGGATACCGCCAGGGGCAGCACGTCGGAGCCAAGGAGGTGAGTCATCGATACGCGCGAGCCGGGGAACATCGCTATGAAGCGCCTGACAATCTCTATCGTATCCGCGCCCTCGCCTATATCCAGGGGCACGATCAACGGATCGAACACGCCCGTAACCTGCATCGAAAGCAGGTCGAAGCGGTAGCGGTAATCGCTCTTCCTAGGCTTCCTGGGATTATCGTGGCCTTCGGGCACCACGAACACGACGGGCGCGGCGGCCCCGCCGGAGGCGAGGTAGCGAAGCGCCGTGGCCAAATGGGTCATCTGGAACGGGTCGAACGAGCCTATGAACAGGGCCGCGTTGATATCGTACCCAGGGAATCGGACTACCTGGGGGAAGTCAGAGAGGTCGACGGGGGAGAGCGCGCCCTCGGCGATCCTCTCGTCAATCTCCCGTAGGGAGTCCAGGTAGAAGGCCCGGTAATACGAGAAGTCGCCCTTGTCGAGGGTACTGAGGTAGGAATACGCGCCGAGGCGATCGAATACTTCCTCAGTATGGGCAATGGCTCGCGCCATCAGCTCGGTTCGCGGAGCCTGCGCGCGGCGGCGAGATCGGGCCTTGTGGCCGTCGGAGTCCGGTCGGCTCGGTACGTTGTCGCGTCGATCCATCGCCTCCGATTGTATGGCCATATAGCGAAGTCCGCAACAGCGATACGCGAGAACGTTACATAATTTATTATCTATAGTTTTTTCTTGCGTTTTCCCATTCTTGCTTTAGTATACGAGATACAACGCCCAGGCGACCGAGTAAGGCACCAGAGCTCCCGCAACGACGATCGACACCGAACAGGGGCGATACAACAGGGAGGCCTCATGGATACACAGACCGCTACGAGTCCGTCCGCGAGCGCGCGAGGCGTTCAGGACCAGCCCGGAGCTCTCTTGACGGCGCTCGAGGACGCGCAGCGCGCCGACGAGCACAACTACCTTTCGGAAGACACACTGAGGGCGGTAGCGCTCGAGATGGACCAGCCCCTTTCCAGGGTCTACTCGGTCGCGACGTTCTACTCGTTCTTTAACCTCAAGCCACAAGGGAAGCATACGATAGTCGTATGCCGAGGCACGGCCTGCCACACCCGCGGATCGCTCGGCCTGCTCAGGGAAGCCGCGGCGCGGCTCGGGATGCCCGAGTTCAGGGAGGACGAGGAACCCTCGTTCACTACCGACGACAGGCTGTTCACCGTGCGCACCGTCGCCTGCTTCGGCCAGTGCGCCCTGGCTCCAGTCGTCTCCGTCGACGGCACGATCTACTCGCGGATGACCCAGGGCAAGCTGTGCTCCATCCTCGACTCGATGAGGAAAGGAGCGACGAAATGACGCGCGACGCAATAGCCGCCATGGCCGCCCGCGGCATGGCTACGGTCAGGCCGGCAGTCCCGGCCATATCGGTGGGGCTCGGCACCTGCGGCATAGGAAACGGCGCCGACGTCCTCTTCGACGCCCTCAAGGACGCCGCCGGCAAGGGGCCGGCCCTCGTCAAGAAGGCGGGCTGCTTCGGGTTCTGCGCCGAGGAGCCTCTCCTGATGCTCTATAGGCCGGGTAAGCCCATACTGCTCTTCGGCGACGCCAAGGCCTCGAAAGCGGGGAAATTCGTCGAGGCGGCTACCGACGACAAGGCGTACGAGCGCCTCGCCAAGACCGCCAGGGCAAAGATATCCAAATGGGACTTCAGGACGTCGACCGCCGAATTCGGGACGGGCTTCCCCGACGTCCCCGAATGGAACGAGCTACCCTTCTTCAAGGGCCAGGAGAAGCTGGTGCTCCGCGACTGCGGCCTCATCGACCCGGAGAGCATAGACGAGTACGTAGCCGTAGGCGGGTACTCGGCCCTGGCCAAGACCTTGGGCATGCGCCCCGACGACGTCATCGCCGAGGTCACGCAGGCCAAGCTACGGGGACGCGGCGGAGCCGGCTTCCCCACCGGCATCAAGTGGAAGATGATGCGGCAGAACGAGGCCGCGAGGAAATTCGTGATCTGCAACGCCGACGAGGGCGACCCGGGCGCCTATATGAACCGTAACGAGATAGAGAGCGACCCGCACATGCTCATCGAGGGCATGGCCATAGGAGCCTTCGCCATGGGAGCCTCCGAGGGCATCGTCTACGTGCGAGCCGAGTACCCTCTCGCTATAGAGCGCCTCAAGAAAGCCATCGCCGACGCTACGGCCGCCGGCTTCCTCGGCGAGCGCATCATGGGCGGCGATTTCTCGTTCCAGATCAACATAGTCTCGGGCGCCGGCGCCTTCGTATGCGGCGAGGAGACGGCCCTGATAGCCAGCATAGAGGGCAAGGCCGGCCGCTCGTCGCCCCGCCCGCCCTTCCCGGCCCAGAAAGGCTACCTGGGCATGCCGACCAACATCAACAACGTGGAGACCTGGTGCAACGTACCGGTGGTGATAGCCAGGGGCGCCGCGTACTTCACCTCCATCGGCACGGAAAAGAGCCCGGGGACCAAGGTGTTCAGCCTCGTCGGCAAGGTCAAGAACACTGGACTCGTCGAGCTGCCCCTGGGTACGCCCTTGGCCAATATAGTCTACGGCATGGGCGAGGGCGCCGGGGCCAAGAAGCGCATCAAGGCCGTCCAGACGGGCGGCCCCTCCGGAGGCTGCATACCCGCCGAGCGTTTCGACGTCAAGGTCGACTACGAGTCCCTCGCCGAGCTCGGCGCCATCATGGGCTCGGGCGGCATGGTCGTCATGGACCAGGACAACTGCATGGTCGACGTCGCGCGCTATTTCGTCGGCTTCACCTCCGCCGAGTCGTGCGGGAAGTGCGCGCCGTGCCGCGAGGGCCTGTCCCAGATGCTGCGCATACTCAACGACTTCTCGCGCGGCGACGGCGGCATGGAGGACATAGCCGAGCTCGAGCGTCTGGCGCGCGTCGTCAGGGACTCCTCGCTATGCGGCCTCGGCCAGACGGCGGCCAACCCGGTGCTGACGACGCTCAAGTACTTCCGCGAGGAGTACGAGCGCCATATCGTGGAGAAGCGCTGCGAGGCAGGCACCTGCGAGTCGCTGTTCGAGGCCCTCTGCGAGAACTCCTGCCCGCTCCACATGAACATCCCCGGATACCTGGCGCTGGTCGGCGACGGCCGTATAGAGGACGCCTTCGAGCTGACGCTCAGGGACAACCCCCTGCCCGGGTCCATGGGCCGCATCTGCCACTTCCACTGCCAGATGCGCTGCCGCAGGGATACGCTCGACGAGCCGGTGGCCCAGGGCGATATCCATCGCTACCTGGCGGATACCATGTACAAGATGGGCCGGGAAAAGGACGTATGGTCCAGGCTCGTCAAGGAGAAGAAGCCGGCGACGGGGCGCAAGGTCGCCATCGTCGGCGCCGGGCCCGCGGGCCTCGCGGCTAGCTTCTACCTGTCCAGGCTTGGGCACGAGGTTACCGTATTCGATTCCAAGCCCAAGGCGGGAGGCATACTCCGTTACGGCATCCCGGCGTACCGCCTGCCCAAGGACGTCCTGGACAAGGAGCTCGAGCTCTGGAAGAGGCTCGGGGTCAAGTTCGTGTTCAACACGGTCGTGGGCAAGGACGTCGCGTTCGACGCGCTGCGCAGCCAGTACGACGCCCTGATCGTGGCCGTAGGCGCCCAGGCCGACAGGGGCCTCGGCGTGCCGGGAGAGGACCTGGCCGGCGTGCACCCCGGCTACGAGTGGCTCGAGGCCTTCGCCCTCGGCAAGGCGGCCAAGCCGGGCAGGCGGGCCCTCGTCATAGGCGGCGGCAACGTGGCCATAGACGCCGCTAGGACGCTCTTCAGGCAGGACTGCGAGGTGACCGTCGCGTACCGCAGGGCCAAGAGGGATATGCCGGCCAACGACGCGGAGCTAGCCGGCGCCGAGGAAGAGGGCATACGCATGGAATTCATGCTCCAGCCCATCGAGATCGTCGGGGAGAAGGGCCGGGTCAAGGCCGTGCGCTTCAGGGCGATGAAGGCCGGGGGCATAGACCCCTCGGGGCGGCCGACGCCGGTGGAGACCGATAGGATAGTCGACATCCCCTGCGACGACGTCTATATAGCGGTCGGGGAGAAGGTCGACTCGTCGTTCCTGGCCGCGGACGGCGTCAAGGCCGCCAAGGACGGCCGCATAGTCGTGGATCGCCTGACCGGACGGGTCGGCGGCAACGTCTGGGCCATAGGCGACGCCGTGACCGGCCCGGCGACCGCCGCCGAGGCGATGGGGCTCGGGAAGCGCGCCGCGAAGGCCATAGACTCCGAGCTGATGCAGCGTGACGCGTTCGGAGGCCTCTTCAAGGATTTCAGCCATTCCATGGCGCTTCCGCCGGAACCGTCGAAGATGCGCATGTGCCGGTCGCGGCTCGTGCCGCCCGAGGAGCGCCGCGGGAACTTCCAGGAGATAGCGATGGGCTACTCGGGCGAGCAGGCGCTCGCGGAGGCCTCTCGCTGCCTGCGATGCGATATCAGGGCCGACGCCCGTAGCCCATGGCGATAAGCGGAGGAGATGCGATGAACACAAACAACGCTACGGCGATAAAACTCACAGTCGACGGACGGGAGTCTACAATAGCCTCGGGCTCCACGATACTCGACGCATGCCGCTCGGCCGGCGTGCATGTACCCACGCTATGCCATCTGGAGGGCGTCTGCTCTAACGCCTCCTGCGGGCTCTGCGTCGTAGAGGTCGAGGGCGCCAAGAGCCTCGTGCGATCCTGCGTCCAGGCCGCCGCGCCCGGCATGAGGATCAAGACCTCGAGCGCCAGGGTCATGGAGGCCAGGCGCGCCGTCGTCGAGCTGCTCTTGGCCAACCACCCGGAGGACTGCCTGTCGTGCCTCCGCAACGGCTCCTGCGAGCTGCAGTCCGCCGCCGAGCTCATGGGCGTGCGCCGCAAGGCCTTCCCGAGCACCAAGAAGCCTTCGAAGCCCGATCGCGTCGGCTGGGGAGTGATGCGCGACAATGACAAGTGCATACTCTGCGGCCGCTGCGTGGCCGTATGCCGGGAGACGCAGTCGGTGTCGGCCATAGACTTCGTGGGCCGGGGCGTGCGCTCGCGCGTGGCTCCCTTCATGGATAGGCCCCTGTCGGAATCCTCCTGCGTCTCGTGCGGGCAGTGCACCGTCGTCTGCCCCACCGGCGCCCTTACCGAGAGGGACGAGACGGACGAGGTCTTCGCCGCCCTGCACGACCCCGAGCTAACCGTCGTCGTGCAGACCGCCCCCGCCATCCGCGCCTCGCTCGGAGAGGCTCTGGGCATGGCCCCCGGAAGCCTCGTCACCGGGAAGATGGCCGCGGCGCTACGCCGCCTCGCCTTCGACCAGGTCTTCGACACCCAGTTCTCCGCCGACCTCACCATCATGGAGGAAGGCTCCGAGCTCCTGGCCCGCCTGGCGAACAAAGGCACGCTCCCGATGATCACCTCGTGCTCGCCTGGGTGGATCAGCTTCATTGAGACGTTCTACCCGAATCTCCTGCCTCACCTGTCGTCGTGCAAGTCGCCCCAGCAGATGTTCGGCTCCCTGGCTAAGACCTACTGGGCCCAGAAGGCCGGCGTCGACCCCTCGAAGGTGGTCGTCGTGTCTATCATGCCCTGCACCGCCAAGAAATTCGAGGCCAAGCGCCCGGAGATGCGCAGCGCCTGGGAATGGTGGGGCGAGAAGGGCAAGAAGGACTCGCCGTACTTCGACGTGGACTTCGCCCTCACAACCCGCGAGCTGGCAAGGATGATCAGGCGCGCGGGCATAGACTTCGAGTCCCTGCCGGAGGAGAGCTTCGACGACCCCCTGGGCTCCAGCACGGGCGCCGCTACCATCTTCGCCGCGACCGGCGGCGTGATGGAGGCCGCCCTGCGAACGGCCTACGAGATAGCCGTGGGCAAGCCCCTCCCGTCCCTCGAGCTCGAGGCGGTGCGCGGCTTCGACGGCATCAAGGAGGCGTCCGTGGACGTCGGCGGCACCGTGCTCAAGGTGGCCGTCGCGCACACGCTCAAGAACGCCAGGGTCATACTCGAGGGCATCGCGGCTGGCACGAGCCCGTACGCCTTCGTCGAGATCATGTCGTGCCCGGGCGGTTGCCTCGGCGGCGGCGGGCAGCCCGTCGCGCCGGATTGGGCGAAGAAGGAGAAGCGCCGCTCGGCCATCTATACGGAGGACAGGGGGCTCCCGCGGCGGAAGTCGCATGACAACGAATCGGTCAAGGCCTTGTACGCCGAGTTCCTCGAGAAACCGCTAGGGCACCAGTCGCACGTCCTGCTCCACACGCACTATACAAAAAAAGATACATAGCGAGACTAAGCCGGCGTCCGGGAGACCTCCCGGGCGCCGGTACTCGTAGACATGAAGCCGTATCACATATATAAAGATACCATGCCGATACGCGCCATAGGTTTTGACATAGACGGGACCCTGTACGCCGCCTCGAGGCTCTACGGGAAGCTGTTCGTACAGGGAGTAAGGCGGCTCAGGCTGCTCCTCGCCTTCAACGAGGTCAGGCACGAGCTACGAGCCCTCGTTTCCTCGCCCGAGTACCGCGCACGCGGCATCGACAGCGTCGAGAAGCTACATCGGTTCCAGGCCGAGCTCACCGCTCGACGCCTCGGCGCCGATGCGGAACGGACGTATCGCGATATAGAGAGCTTCTTCTATACCGCCTCGCTCAAGCCCTTCGCCGACATCCCGACCTATCCGGGGGTAGGCGCCCTGCTCGACGAGCTAAGATCCTCGGGCTTGAGGCTCGGCGCCCTCTCCGATTTTCCCTGCGACGAGAAAGTCGAGCTCCTCGGCCTTTCTGGCAAATTCGACGTCAGCATGACCAGCGAGGAGACGGGCCTCGTCAAGCCGGACAGGGCCTCGTTCGACCTCCTGGCAAGGCGCCTGGGAGTGCGGAACGACGAGATTCTCTACGTCGGCAATTCCGAGCGCTACGACGTCCGAGGAGCCCTCGGCGCCGGCATGCGGGCCGCGCTCATCTCGCGGAATAAAGCCGTCAAGACGGCGGCCGAATTCGTCTTCTTCGATTTCGCCGACCTAGGTCGCTACGTACGCGAGATTACTCGAAAGAGTTGACGCCTAGCCTAAGCCGATAGCGTGATTCCGGGGGCTCATTGACGAGCCCCTAGGCAACCCATGTCGCCCCATCCCGACTGACTCCCCATCCCGACTATTCCTACCGCCCCGAGGCTCGCCCTACGCCGCGTCCTACTCGGAGGAGCGCGAATAGGAACGTCGCGAGCCCCGGTTCAATAGAAACGCTACCTTGGCTCGCCTAAAGACGCGCTGGCTTGAGAGCCGTCTAGATTTAATTATTGACAATTTGTCGCGCATTTTGTGCGTTATTTTCGTCGTTTTTTATTTTTCTATTGACTACGCTATATATTATGTATACTATTGATTATGAGTTGGTGTCGGCATTCAGTCGGGAAGCCGACCGCTCCATAGATGACGCCGTCGGCGTCCTGGAGGAACCTATGAGACGTATCGCCGCGACAGCAATAGTCGCTTCCGTCCTATTCGCTTCATGCACGCTAACCACCACCCCGCCCGTCCTCTCTTCCGCGGGCGAGCTCGAGTCGTTCCAGGGCTCGTACATGACCACCTTCGACATACTGAACGGCTCGTTCCTGCCCTCGGGTCGCGCGCTCTCGCCGTTCGGAAGCGCCGCCTCCCCGCCCGCTTCCGTGTCCAAGGCCACGGTCCCTACCTGGGGCTCGACGTCGTACGCCCTGCCCTCGACGGTCGGCGCCTCGTTGACCGGCTCGAGGGCCAATTACCCCGAGCCCGGCCAGAGCACGAGCTGGACCGTCACGAAGACGGCCGTATCAGAGGTGTACGACGTCAGAGTCACAACCACGTTCGCTGATTACGACCCTCGAGAGAGGCAAGAGGAATGGTACTATATCAGGAACGTCAACGACGCTATCTGGACGAACGCCGATCCTATCTGCACCGCCGCCGGGGTCGATGACGCTAAGGCCCGGACGAAGAACGCCCTCACCTATCGCGACGGCAGCGTCCAGGATGAGACTATTGTCGCGGCCTTCCCTCCCGGATCCGGCTTCGCCGCCTTCGACATAGCCGGCAGCCTCGAGTACCCCGAGGCCTTCGCGCCCGTATCGGACGCCGCCGCCCAGTGGTCGTCGGTAGTGGCGTACTCCAGGGTGTACGCTGACAGCCCGAGCTTCAGCTTCTGGAGCGGCAACAGGGTTCGCGCCATCGTCGGGGTCCGCTTCTACACCGAGCATTTCATCAACGGCGGGGCCCAGCTCCAAGGCAGCACGCTGGTCTTCGAGAAGGCGGCCACGAGCCTTACGTCCCAGTCGGGGGACGTCCTCGATCCCGGTTCCGCGTTCTTCCTCCCCGATATCGCCTCCAGCCCCGATCAGGCCTACCTGGCCCTGAGCGTCGTCAGGCAGAAGATAGTCTACGATTACGACGCGGCCACCCAAGCGCCCGCCTACGACAGCGCGACGCGCGACGCCCGGACCAAGACGCGCGTGATCGGCATAGCGAATCAGCAGGATAAGTACGTCGAGATAATTAACGCCGAGGCCGCCGAGATAACGAACGCTACCGGTACGATATGGATCCCTATCGGCTACGACCCGGCCATCGTCAACCTCGACACGGCGGTCACCGTGGACACGAAGACGACCAACCTGGCCGTCAGCACCACCGACTCGACGCCGGTCGAGGTAGTGACCGATACCCCGATCAACGGCGCCGGGACGCTGTACGCGGCTATTAACGGCACGCCTATCGAGACCCTCGTGACCAGCGACATAACCAGCGACCTGCTCGACGGCAACGGGTCTAACATCGTGGCTACCTATAACGGCAAGCAGGGCACGCTCGTGGACTCGACCGCGTACGCGTTCAACGACAAGGGCACGGTCCAGGCCTGGGTCTACGTCAAGAAGACCGTCGACACGCCCGGCCTCGTTCACGCCGGCGTCCTGCCGGATTTCTCCGACGAGATATGGACGCTGCAGTTCCTAGGCAGCAACAACACGCCCGTCTTCGCGCTCGTCGCCCAGGGGCCTAGCGGCTATACCTACGACATGGTGAAGAGCTCCGAGCGGCTCAACCTCGAGCGCTGGTACCACCTCGCGGCCACCTGGAGCCGCGCCGACGACTCCATGAGGATCTACGTCAACGGCGTGCTCAGGGGATCGAGGTCGCTCTCGAACATCCGATCAAGCTCCGTGTTCGCCCAAGGCTCCAAGGTGGTAATCGGCTCGCAGTTCTATTCGTCTAAGACGTCGTTAGCGGGCTACTACGGCTTCAACGGAAAGATTAACGGCGTGCTTATCGATAACTACGCATGGTCGTCCGCGGACGTCGCCGCGTTCTACGGCGCCAATAAGGACAAGACGGCTAGCTGGTAACAGCAAGGCCGCGAAAACCCAGGCCGCCGGCCGGTCCGGCGGCTTTCTTACGCCCTGAGCGCGCGCATGAAGATGATGCGCTCCATGCGGTAAATACGGTTCTTGAGCGTGGCGTACCCGAAGGCGCTCGCGCATAGCCCGGCCGCGAGGTGGCTGGCTCCAGGGGGCAGCCACGGCAGGAGGCCGTAGGCGATGACCGCTCCCGCCCCATTGATGGCGAAGTACAGGAGCGCCGCAAGGAGCGCCTCGCGGTATAGCTCGAAATAGTACAGGAACACCAGTATCGTCAAAAGCGTGAACTGGGCGTACGCGGCGCCTAGGGCCGCCCACATCTCTACCCTGGCCAGCGCTGGCTCCCGAGACGCGAGGATGGCCGACGCCAGGAGCAGCGTGCAGGCGCCCTGGAGCAGGCTCTGGTCGCGCAGCTCGCGGCGGAGCCCGGTAGCGACCCGTAGCCTCGCCTTATGTATCCTCGTCCACGTCGAGTGGTTCAGGGCGAAGAGGAAGTGCCTGAGGTCGGTATACAGCTGGGTCTCGGTGATGATGATGAAGTAGACGAGGCCCGGTATGATGGAGAGCCCGGCTACGTAGACGGCGACGTCGTAGCTCTCGTACGACCTCAGGGGCGTGCCCGCGACGACGGCGCCCCTGGCGGCCCAGAAGTAGAATTTATCGAGCCACCCGCCGGCGTAGAAGCAGAAGCCGGAGGCGATGAGCGCGGCGTAGCGCTTCCCGTAGCGCCAGAAGTCGGCGAAGCCGTCCCGTGGACGTTCCGGGCGGTAACGCGATACCGCTATCGCGATGAACGCGAGGTCTAGGAGGACTACGCCGGAGGCGTAGCCGAGCACCGCCCCGCCCTCGCCCAATACCGCCGATAGCACTAGCGCGCCGGCGATTGACAGCGCCATGCCCAGGCCGAAGACGAGGCTTATCACCTTATAGTTTCGCAGGAGCGACACGTAGAGCATCACTATCCAGGCTACGTTGATAGCGCAGAACAGCGCGACTACGGAGAACCGGTACAGCGCGGCGTCCCCGGCGAGCCGTAGCGGCATCGCCGTCGCTACGGGAGCTGACAGCAGGACTGAGGACGCGAGCGCTATGAGCGCGAAGCGTAGCATCCAGGCCGTCGCCTCGCCGTAGCGGCTTTCCCATACCAGGTCCGAGACTATGCGCGTGAAGTGATGATGCAGGCCCGAGAAGAGGGCGAGCGAGCAGGCGTAGCCGTAGACCACGGTAGACTGGAACACGGGCACGCCCGAGAAGCTCGAGGTCCTGAAGGCGAACTGCAGCGCTATCATCGACACGACGGAGATGAGCCAGGGGCCGGCTACTATGAAGACGCCCGAGACGACGGCTCCGACCGTTCCGCCGAGCCCTCCCTTGCCCAGTATCTTCCTGAGCTGGAATCCTATGCCCGCCATCAGCCCCCTCCCCTCATGGAGCGGTATAGATCGCGGTAGCGGTCCTTCATGTCCTTCTTGTTATACAGGGTCATGGTCTTGCGCTTGTTACGCTCGTTAATACCTATCATCTCTTCGGGATGGTCGTGGACGAACAGCACCGCCTCCGCGAGCTTCCCGGGATCCTTCGACGGGGCCAGGAAGCGCTCGTCGTAGTCGAGCATCTCCGGGGCGTTGCCGACCTTGGTGCATATCGACGGCACGCCCGCGGCCCAGCCCTCGAGGATGACCAGCGGCTGCGCCTCGCGCACGCTGGTCAGCATCATGACGTCGAGGAACGCGTAGTACTCGAGGACGTCCTGCCTACCCGTGAAGACGAACCTGTCGGCGATCCTCAGGTTGTCGACGAGGGCGACGCATTCCTCGTGGTAGTCGGGATCCTCGTCCGTCGGGCCGATCGCGTAGAACGTAGCGTCGGGGATACGCTCTAGGACTATCTTGGCTACCGATATGAACGTCTTCACGTCCTTGATGGGCACGATGCGCCCGACCAGTCCTACGTGGAAACCCGGACGAGGCGACCTGGCCACGGACGAGTAGCGCTCGACGTCTATGCCGTTCTGGATGACGAGGCAGCGTTCGGGCTTCGCCCCTAGCTCCAGCTGCTTCTGCCTGTTCTCCTCGAATAGCGCCGTGATCATGTCGGCGTTCCTGTAGCACATGGCGCTGATGCTGTTATAGATGTTGATCCACATGTCCCGCTGGTAGCCCTTGACGAAATCGGCCTTGCGGATCTCCATCTCGCGCTCCTTGTGGTACAGGCCGTGCTCGGTCAATAGGAGCGGCTTGCCCTTGGCGGCCTTGGCGTTCAGGGCGGCGAGCCCGGCGAACCCGGTCGAGATCGCGTGGTAGATATCGGCCTCGGGAGGATCGGAGCCCAGCGCCTCGAACATCATGCGATGGGCGGACTGCCAGGCCCAGAAATAGTCGGAGAAGGCGTAGGCGGGATTGCGCCTCATGTTCATGCCGGACAGCATGCTCCAGGCCCGCCCGTCCTCGAGCAGACCGTTACCCAGCTCCCGCGGCCTCGTCCTCGCCGCCAGCAGCCCCATGATGTCGGGCGCCCGATCCTGGAACATCATCGCATGCAGCTCGAGGACCGCCTTGACGACGCGCTTGCCCGGCCGGCGCTCCCGTCCCGCGCGCGGGGCCGACAGGACGACGTCGCGATGCTCCACGACGTTCGGGGGCAACGCGTACCGCAACGGCTGGTCGGCCTTAGGCGAGAGCGAGAGTATGCAGAAATCTACGTCCGGCAGGCCGCCGATGATATCGTGCACCCAGGCCCCGACGCCGCCGGTAATGTACGGGTACGAGCCCTCGAGTATCATGCAGACCCGCAAGCGCTCACTCACGGCAGGCTCCCCGGGTCCAGAACAGCTGCGGCTCGTCGAAGGAATCCGGCGAGCCGGCGGCGGGGCCGCCAAGGCGCTCCAGGTTGCCTATGACCTCCCTGATCCTCTTCCTCGCGAAGGCCAGCTTCGCCGCCGCGAGCCTCAGCCTCCTATTCTCGGGCCATCGATCGAGCGCGGCCCTGGACACCTTGGCCGCAAGCTCGAACTCACGGCGGTCCATCAGGATCTCCAGGTAGACGGCTATATCCAGGTCGGGATCGACGAGTATCCTCCGGTTGTCCACGAAGAATCTCCTGGCCTCGTCCAAGTAGAACGAGCCGAGCACGGGGAACGAGGAAAAGAGCCTGGCGAGCGTCCTGTACTCGGCTATGACGGCGCGGCGGGGCGGGGCGCTCCTATCGGAATCGAGCTTCTTCCGGAGGGCCTGGACTCGTTCCACGAAGCGGCGCTCGAGCGCGTTCACGCTCTCGGCCGCGAAGAGCGCCAGCTCCTTGTCCTTGCTCTTGACCATGCGGCCGAAGACCGTCATGAGGAGGGCCGCGGTGTCCGCGTCCAGGTCGCTCTTCGCGAGCAGGCGGTCTATCTCGCGCACGTCCCAGGGCTCTTCCAGGATGGGATGTATATTGACGGCCAGGTAGATGTAGTACTCCGGGCTGAGGATGCCCTCGGAATAGCCGCGCAGCGCCTGGGCCTCGGTCTTGGGGATGAAGCCGGTCTTGGAATGCAGCAGCGTCCTGAAGTCGCGCATGCCGGCGTCCTCATATCCTCTGGACGGAGAGCAGGTACTCGGCCGCCGTTATCATGCCGTCCGCGCCGGCGACCGCCTGCGCCGAGGTGCTGAAGCCGACGATCAGCTCCACGGGCATGCTCGTCCCGTCTATCGCGAACTGGTATTCCGAGAACATCGAGAGGAGGTCCAGGCAGAAGAACGACGTCCCGTCGTGGTCGAGGTCGTAGATGATCAGCACGAGCTGGGAGTCTTCCTTGAAATGGAACGCCTTCGACTTCATCTTCTTGACCCGGTCGATATCGTCCTTGAGGGAGAAGAGCATCCGCTTGAGCCGCTCCTTGCTCCAGCTAGCGAGGAGCTCCTCGAAGTTGCTTATCTCCAGTATGACGAGCGAGACGAAACCCGGCTCGTGGGAGATGCGCTCCAGGTCGGCCGATATCGTCCTATGGAATATCGAGAACAAGGGGTAACCGGTATCCGGGTCGACCTCGCTAAGAGAATTCAGGGTCTCGTACTCGGTTATCTGCCTCAGGTACGGCTCCGCGAGGCTGAGGAGTATGGCGAGGATGGTCTCCGAGTACTGCGAGTACCGCTCGAACGGCAGGTCCTCTATGTCTATCACTCCCCACGACTTGGAGCCAATGACTATGGGCATGGTGATTATGCTGCGGTTATCCGAGAAGCGATCGAACTCCGAGTTGTCAAGGAGCATGCGTACGGAGAACGGCTTGCGGTTGCGGAACACGTAGCCCTCTACGGAGGTCTCCGGGTCGAGCGTGACGTCGCGCCTCGCGCCCTCAGCCCAGCCGTAGGTAGCCGCGGGAACCAGGCGCGTCCCGGCGCCGTCGAGCCTCCATATCGAGCCGGAACTCATCTCGGTGAACAGGGCGACGGTCTCGAGCACCGTTTCCAGCGCCTGATCGAGATTGAGCGACGCCAGCTTCTTGACCTGGTCGTGCAGGATAGTAATCGAGTCCTTCTGGGACGAGACGCGCCCCTCGAGGACCCGGTTGACCTTCTCCAGGACCTCGTTCTGCTTCCTCATCTCCACGGCCTTATGGACGGCGCCTCTAAGCCGCTCGAGGACGCTACCCCGGAATAGCGTCATCCTGTCCCTCGTGAAGGCGATGCCCAGGGCCGCGGCCGCCGATAGGAGCATGAGGCTAGCCGAGCCCAGGCCGGGAAGGGCCGGCGCGACTCCAAGCGCGAAAAAGCGCGCCGCCGCGCCTAGCGCCACGGAGAACGCGAACGAGCCTAGACCCCAGCGGATTCCGTTGAAGGCCGTGATTACGGGGAGCAGTATTAGGTAGGGCGCGAGCGACAGGCCCCACATTGAGCTCAGGGCGAGGTCTACGGCCGCTGGAATAGTCGAGGCGATACCAAGCTCTATTAATAACGCGCCGGACGATTGCCGTCCGCGTAATGCTCGCATATTATTAACATCGGTATCGCGAACGTCTAAATAAAGGCGTATGCATCGGAGGAGTCATGAAAAAGGCGACGACGGCGTTCCTATTCGCGGCGATGGCGACTATAGCCGCGCCTCGATCCGACGCGCAACAGACCACGACCGAGGCGCGATTGGAGCCTATATTCCCCGATACGCCGCAAGGCCTCCTCTGGATCGAGGCCGAGGACGCCGTCTCGACTAACTTCGCTAGCGAGGCGACCCTCGACTACGGCTCCTCAGGATTCCGGATCCTGCAGCTAAACGCCGACGGCAAGTCCGGCTCCGCCCCGTTCTACGCGGAGTACTCGTTCGCCGTCGACTCCGCCGGAACCTGGGACCTGTGGATCGGGGGGACTCCCCCAGGCCCGAGGAGCGAGCTCGACGCCTCGTTCGTCTCCCCGCTGCGCTATTCCCTAGACGGCGGCGAGCCTATCGCCCTGTACCGGGAGGACGTCGCCGTCAACGAGCGCTACTCCACGACCAACTACTGGTTCGTCGCGTCAGCGCCCCTGGAGCTCGCGGCGGGGGTGCATACGATCAGGTTCGAGGTGAGCGAGACCAGGAAATACGACTCCCGCTTCTATCTCTACCTGGACGCCTTCTTCCTCGTCGACCGAGGCTCGTCGGCGGCCGCCGCCCCCCGATCGTCGCTGCCGCCCCGATTCCCGAGGGACATGGCCGACCGTAGCATAGACCAGGCCTACCTCTCGATCCCTCGCTACGAGTACTATATCCAGGGCGATCCCAAGGACCCCGACAGGTACCTCCTATTAGCGCAGGTCTACAGCCTGATCGGCGACAACGGCAGCGCCATCAAGACGCTCGCCAGAGGCAGGGTCGTCGCGGGCGACGACATACGGTTCACGCTCCAGGCGGCCAAGTCCAGGATGTGGAGCGGCGAGATAGACGAGGGGCTCAGGCTATATCGCGAGTACCTCTCGTCTCCGGGGGCGGATCGGGAGGTCTGGGCCGAGGCCGCGAAGATCAGCGCGTGGCTCATGCGGTACCGCGAGGCGGAGGCCCTCTACGAGGAAGCCGTGCGGCTCTTCCCGGGCGACGATACGCTACGGGTCAATCAGGCCCTCACGCTGCTCTGGGCGGGAAAGGCCAAGCAAGGCGAGCGGCTCCTCGCGGAGCTGTGGGCCGAAGCCCGGGACGACCCCGACCGCGTCTTATCGCTAGGCGGCATCTACCTCGTCAGCGGATATCCCGACAAGGCCATAGGCGCCTGGACCGACGGCATAGAGCTTTATCCCGACCGGCTGGAGCTATACTTCCGCCTCGCGGAGGCCTACGACAGGACCGCCCGCCCCGAGCTGGCGCGCGACGTCATAGCCCTCGCGCAGGGCCGCTTCGTTCCCTCCCAGCGCCTGTCGGAGTCGGTGGCGGCTTTCGAGCGCCAGTCCGGGCTCAGGGTGCTCGCGCTAGAAGGGTACCGGGCGCGCCTCGAGCGGAACCCCGACGACCTCGACCTGAGGGAGCAGCTCGTCCGCGCCTATGCCTGGAACGGCATGCTCCAAGAGGCGCTCGAGGAGAGCGGCGACGTCCTCGTCAATAAGCTTTACGCGATATTCGCGGGCCTCGACGGCGACTTGGCGGAAACCTATAGGCTCCTCGACCTCGCGTCGGTATACGAGGCGCCCGTGGCCACCGTCGCCGCCGAGGCCTCCGCTGCGTCCGGCGCGCTCAAGAAGGACGCCGAGGCGTTCAGGCGCGCTAAGGCCAGGCTCGAGCAGGCGCTCAAGGGCAAGGACGCGAAACGGCTGGCGAAGGCGGAATCAGACCTAGCGTCGGCGGCGGAGGCCTTGGCCGGGCGCCTGGCCGAGGCCGCCGAGCTGACCGACAGGGCCGATTGGGCGTTCTCCGGGGCCGAGGACCTTATAGGCGCCTCGGTTACCGAGGCCGCCTCCGAGGGAGCCGACGCGCAGATGCTCTCGAGGCTCGCGCCGTGGACCTGGGACATGAGCGCGGACCTGGACTTCCTGTCGCGGCGCGCCTCGGAGAACCCCCTCGCCTGGTATTGCGCTACTAAGATACTCATGTTCGAGGGCAAGGGCGCGCCGCCGCCCCCGCCGGCGGGAAGGCTCGCGGGAGCGGATACCTTGAGGCTCCAGGCCGGCCTATGGTCGACGGGCGAGCTGGACGAGGATGCGTTCTCCGCCGCCGACTGGTACGGCCGGGGAGACGAACTGGCCGCGGCCCTAGCCTCGCTGGCGAAGGGAGAGGTCGGCGCTCCGCCCTCCGGCGAGGCCCTCGCCTCCCTCGCCGACGAGGCCTCGGCCGGCCTGACGGCGCTTTCCGCGCGAGGCTCGCGGGCCGCGGCCGACCTGCGATCGGCGAAGGCCTCGCTCCTGGCCAGGGCCCGGTCGCGGATGCGCGCGCGAGCGTACCAGTACGACGGGGAGACCCAGCAGGACAGGCGCGCGCTAGCCGACATGTACCTGAGGCTAGGCAAGCCCGAGGAGGCCGTGAAGGCCCTCTCGCGCGTCCTGGCCATCAACCCCAGCGACGCGGCCTCGCTCTTCACGCTGGGCAGGGCGAGGGAGACGAGCGGCGACTGGCACGGGGCGATGGACGCCTACGGCACGGTCTACGACCTCAATCCACGCTACGAGAGCGCCGTCTCTTCCTATAACCGCCTCGCGGGAATCCACGCCCCGAGCGTCTCCGCCGCTATAACGACCGTCGTCGATACCGCGCGCTCGTCGGAGACGGCGCGTCTCGAGTATACGGCTCCGCTCGGAGGGGCCATGGAGCTGCGCTCGTCGTACGCCGTCGATAGGAAGAAGATCCACGCGCCCGCGTCCGGCGCGTTCCCGGCGTCGATGACGCTCCATACCCTCGAGGTCCAGGTCCCCTTCTCCGTCGCGGGCACGGGAGCGAGCATCCTGGGCATAGCCGGCGGCACGGCCCAGAACAAGCTGGATAACTTCCTTCCGCCCGCGATCGGCGATCTCTCGCCGGAGAGCGTGGCCGACTACGTCGTCGTCGCCCCGCGGCTCGGCGTCGGCGCGACGTGGAAGGGCGGCGGCTTCGACGTCTCGGCGCTGTATCGCTTCAACCAGGTCGAGGACACCTTCTTCGCCGACAGGTCGGTGTTCTACGGCCACCACGGCGCGACCGAGGCCGGGTTCTACGGCGAGACCGCCGCGAGGCAGCTCGCGAGGAGCCTCGGCGTACGGGCCAAGGCCGGGCTGTCGTGGATCTACTCGCCGTACGCTCAGGCGGGCGCGGCGCCTAACCTGCTCACCTCGCTAGCCGCCGAGGCCCGGGTCGGGAGCCTCCTGGCCGCGTCCCCGTCGACGACCCTCGACCTGTCGGTCTCGGCGTCGTGGGAAGACGCGAGCGCGACGGCAGACGACTACTGGGCTCCGCCGGGCATACTCTCCGTCAAGGGAGGCCCCTCGCTCGCGGCGCGCTTCGGCTCGCCGGAGGGCTCGGAGGTATCGGTCGCGACCCGCCTCTGGCCGGGGCTGTACTCCGCCGAGGGCGATGGCAGGCTTTCCTTGGACGGGGAGCTGTCGCTCGGCTTCGCCAAGCGCGGCCTGAGCCTATCGCTCTCCGTCGCTGGAGGCTGGACCCAGGCCACGGCGACGGCCGCCCAGTACTGGTCGGGCTCCGTAGGCCTGGGCCTGAAGGCGGCCGTAGGGGATTACATCATCCCGTGATGAGGTTCTGGCACTCCTGGTAGAATTTATCCGCCTGGAGGCGCTCCAGGTACTCCGCCTGGTACGCCTCCACCCAGGGGGCGTCGAGGCCGAGATAGATCAGCAACGGGTCTAGGAGGGACCAATCCTTGGGATCGTCCGCGAAGTAGAACCAGTTGCCGGCTATGAACGCGCTTACCGAGACGACGAGTATCACCTTCTTCCAGCTCGAGGTGATATTCGCGTTGCCGTGCTCCTTGGCGCAGTCCGAGTATACTTCCGGGAAGTGCCACTTGGTGAGGATCTCGCTGCCTATATCCCTATGAGTCGTCCCGTACGCCGCCGCCTCCAGCTCGCTGAAGCGGAGGCCGTTCCTCGTAGCCTCGTCCGCGAGCGCCTCGTACCGAGCCGGGCCGTGCAGGAATAGCGCGACCTGGCCGATGTTGTGGAGGAGGCCCGCGATGAACGCCTCCTCGGGGAAACCTGCGCCGAGCTTGACCGAGAGGTCCCGGGCTATGAAGGCGGTACCGAGGGAATGCCTCCAGAACGAGGCGTAGAACCGAGAGCCGGTGTTCTGGTTGAACAGGCTGGATCCGGTTACGAGTATGACCACGTTCTTGATGGTGTTTATGCCGAGCAGCGTCATCGCGCCCTGGAGCTTCGTCACCCTGTTCTGCCGGGCGTACATGGCCGAGTTGGCTATCTTAAGGATCTTGGCCGTCAAGCCCGGATCCGCGCTTATGATGTCCTCGAGATTCTTGAAGCTGTATTCCTGCTTCTCGACCATCTCGAGCACCTTGGCGGCGATGCTAGGATTGACGGGGAGGCTCTTGAGGTACGACGCGTATTGGCTAGGATCGCTCACGGCGCCATCATAGCAGATTTTCGGCTTCTTGTCGCGGAGAGATGGGCCCCTTGCTCGCCCCCCGCTCGCCCGCTCGCCCGCTCGACCCGCCCCTTAGTCCAGCCACACCTCGGAGACGACGGGCGCCTCGCGTATCCTCTCGACCACCTCCGCGCTGGGCGCGCAGCTTATCTGGGAATGCGCCTTGACGGTAACCTCCGACCCGGCGTCGCGGACGTGCAGGACGACGCCGCACTGGCCGCTGGACTCGAAGAGTATGTCGCGCAGGCCCTCGAGGTCCTCCTCGCGGCGCACGCCGTTCAGCGTGATGTGCATCGTGCGGTAGCTCCTCTCCTTGAGCTCCGACGGCTGGACGAGCCGGTCCACCTTGAAGCTGGGATTCTCCCGGTCCAGGTCGACCGTGCCCTTGAGGAACACTATGGCGTCCTGCTCGAAGCGGCCGGGGTTGGCGTCCAGGGTGCCGGAGAACACGACTATCTCTATCGTGCCGTCGTAGCCCTCGACCTTGCCGAAGGCCATCTTCTTGCCCTTGCGGGTGAGGATCTCCCTCCATTCGACGAGCTGGCCTACGAGGGTGTACTCCTTGTCCGCGCTCGAGCGCTCGATATGCTGGAAGTCGACGTCGCAGCACTTCATGTAGACGTCCCTGTATTCGTCCAGGGGATGCCCGGAGAAGTAGAATCCCAGGAGGGCCTTCTCGGTGCGCAGTATGTCGGCGCGCGGGGTCTCGGCGCAGGGCTCGTAACGGAACGGCGGGAACTCCTCCTCGCTCGACGCCTCGAAGAGGCTCGCCTGGCCGTAGGCGCCCGCCTCGGCCTTCTTCTGCGCGTACTCGAAGGCCCGCTCCAGGTTCAGGGCCAGCTCGGCCCTGCCCTTCCCCATCGCGTCGAAGCAGCCCGCCTGGACGAGCGTCTCTATGACGCGCTTGTTCATCGACTGGACGCCTACGCGCTCCAGGAAGTCGAGGAAGTCGGCGAAGGGCCCTCCCTTGTTACGCTCGGCGATTATGGCGTCCACGACGCCGTCCCCGACGCCCTTGACGCCTATGAGGCCGTAGACGATCTTTCCCTCGGATACCGAGAAGGTCGCCTCCGAGCTGTTGATGTCGGGAGAGGCTAAGCCGATGCCCATCGCCTTGGCCTCGGCGATGTACTGCGTCAGCTTGTCGGTGTTATTTATCTCGTTAGTCAGGTTGGCGGCCATGTACTCCGCGGGGAAGTTGGCCTTGAGCCAGGCGGTACGGTAGGCGACGACGGAATAGGCTGCCGCGTGGCTCTTATTGAAGCCGTAGCCCGCGAATTTCTCGAGGAGGTCGAATATCTCGTTGGCGTCGCGCTCGCCAATGCCCTGGGTCGCGGCGCAGCCCTTGATGAACAGGGCGCGCTGCTTCGCCATCTCCTCGAGCTTCTTCTTTCCCATGGCGCGCCTCAGGATATCGGCGCCGCCCAGGGTGTAGCCGGCGAGTATCTGGGTGGCCTGCATCACCTGCTCCTGATAGACTATGACCCCGTAGGTCTCCTCCAGTATCGGCTTGAGCGAGGGATGCGGGTAGCTGATGGGCTTGCGGCCGAACTTGCAGTCGACGTACTGGGGGATGTTGTCCATCGGGCCCGGCCTGTACAGGGCGTTCAGCGCTATGAGATCCTCGATGCGGCCGGGCTTGGCCTGCCTGAGGATGCCCTGCATGCCGTCGGACTCGAACTGGAACACGCTGGTGCTCCGTCCCTCGCCGAGCATCGCGAAGGTCCGCTCGTCCGTCTCGGGGATCTCCTCCTCGGCCATGACGACGCCCCTGCGCCTCATCAGGGCGAGGGTGTTCTTGATGAGGGTCAGCGTCTTGAGGCCGAGGAAGTCCATCTTGACGAGGCCGCACTCCTCGAGGAGGTCCATCGTATACTGCGTCGCCACGATGCCGGTCTTCGGGTCCTTGAACAGCGGCACGTAGTCGGTGAGCACCGTCTTGCCTATGACGATGCCCGCGGCGTGGAAGCTCGTGTGCCGGTTCTTGTTCTCGAGCTTGCGGGCCATCTCGAACAGTTCCTGGTACCGGGGGTTCTCGGATAGCTCCTTGAGCTTGGGCTCGAGCTCGAAGGCCTTGGCGAGGGTCATCTTGGGATCCTCGGGCACGAGCTTCGTGATCATGTTCGATTCTTCTATCGAGAGGTCCAGCGCCCGCGCCACGTCCTTGAGCACGGCCTTGGCCTTGAGCGTACCGAAGGTGATGATCTGGCCCACCCGGTCGTTCCCGTACTTCTCGGTGACGTAGTCTATGACCGAGCCCCGGCCCTCGTAGCAGAAGTCGACGTCGAAGTCGGGCATCGACACTCGCTCGGGGTTGAGGAAGCGCTCGAAGAGGAGGCCGTACCTGAGCGGCTCCACGTCGGTGATGCGTAGGGAGTACGCGACTATGGAGCCGGCGCCCGAGCCGCGGCCCGGCCCTACGGGTATGCCCCTGTCCTTGGCCCAGTTGATGAAGTCGGCGACGATGAGGAAGTAGCCTACGAAGTCCATGAGGATAATGGTCGCCAGCTCGTAATCCAGCCTGCGGCGCACCTCGTCGCCGTATCCCGGATAGTGCTTCTCGAGGCCGCGGTAGCTGGCCCAGATGAAGTAGCGGGTTACCGGGGCCGCGAGCCTAGCTTTCAGGGCCTCCCTGACGCCGGGGGCCAGCTCCGAGGTCGGGACCCTGCCGTACTTGGGGTTGGGCTTGCAGACGTCGTCGTCCGTCATGCCCGCTATGAACGATACGACGTTCTGGACCTCGGGGTCCGCCTGCCTGTCGTCATCGGCGGTATAGACGGAGGGTATGGCGAAGGCAGGAAGGAGCGGCCCCGGCAACGCGATGTTCAGCTCTACCATCTCGTTGACGAGGAGCGTGTTGGATACGGCCTCGGGCACTTCCTTGAAGAGGTCGGACATCTCCGCGTGGCTCTTCAGGTAGAAGTCCGGGCACGGGAAGCGCATGCGGTTCTGGTCGGAGACCTTGCGGTTAGTGCCGACGCACAGCAGCGCGTCGTGGGCGGCGGCGTCGGCCCGTTCGAGGTAGTGCACGTCGTTGGTCGCGACGAGCCCTACGCCCAGGCGCCTGGCCATGGGGATGAGCTCCCGGTTGACCCTCGCCTCCTCGTCCATCGCGTGGTCCTGGAGCTCCAGGAAGTAGTTCTCCGCCCCGAAGAGGTCGCGGTAGCGTCCCGCTATCCGCTCGGCGTCGTCGTTGCGCCCAAGGAGGATATACTGGGGCACTTCCCCGCCTATGCACGCCGTGGAGCAGATGAGGCCCTCGTGATGGCTCTCGAGGAGTTCCCAGTCTATGCGGGGCTTATAGTAGAAGCCCTCCGTGTACGATCTCGACGAGAGCATTATTAGGTTGCGGTAGCCGACCTCGTTCTTAGCCAGGAGCACCAGGTGATAGTACTTGTTGCCGCCCTCGGTGCCCGACTTATCCCTGCGGGTGGCCCCGGCGACGTAGAATTCGCTACCGACTATAGGGTTGATGCCGGCCTTCTTGCATTCCTTGTAGAATTTCAGGGCGCCGAACATATTGCCGTGATCCGTCAAGGCCAGGCCGGGCATGCCGAACTCGACGGCGCGCTTCACGAGGCTACCGACGCTGGCCGCGCCGTCGAGCAATGAGTAGTCGCTATGGACGTGGAGGTGGACGAAAGACATGGCGGGAGTATAAGCCGGGCGGCCGTAGGCGGTAAAGCCGATTCGAGCCCCGTACGGCCCCCCGGAACACGTTTTTTGTAGCGCGGAACGCGAGTAGTGGCTATCATACGGTATGCGCGAAAACGACTCAGCCGCGGCGACGTTTTCCGGCTTCATGCGGACCTACGGGGGCCTCTTCGACGGCGAACCGGATACGGACGATTTCGTCCGGGTTGCCTGGATAGGGACGCCCCTGGGCCCCATGCTCGCCGGCGCCGACTCCGCGGCCCTCAGGTTCCTCGATTTCTTCGATAGGCGGGCCATCAGCGCCCAGATAGCCGCGCTCAGGCGTACGAGCGCCAAGCCTATCGCCCCCGGAGACTGCCCGGTGATAGAGAGCCTGCGCGCCGAGCTCGCGGCCTATTTCTCGGGGACGCTACGGGCCTTCTCCACTCCCGCGCTCGCGCCGGGCACTCCGTTCCAGTCCCTCGTCTGGGAGGCCCTCCGGGGCATTCCGTACGGCGAGACGAGGAGCTACGGCGACATAGCCAGGCTCATAGGCTCGCCGGGCGCCTCGCGCGCCGTCGGGGCCGCGAACGGCATCAACCGCGTCGCCATCGTCATCCCCTGCCACCGCGTCGTCAACGGGAACGGGACGCTCGGCGGCTATGGAGGCGGCCTCGAGAGGAAGCAGGCCCTCCTACAGCTGGAACGCTCGGCTAAAGGGCCGGCCGCCGACGCCCTCTTCTGTTGACCATTGAGCCAAGCCGGGAGACAATGGCCGGTCCTTTAGCGCACTCAATCCCAGACGGCGCGTAAAACGCGATTTCAACGAGTAAAACGGCTACGTTCTCGTTAGAAGAAGGAGCAGACCGTGTACGATGTGGTAATACTTGGAGGCGGGCCCGGGGGCTACGTCGCGGCGGAACGCGCGGCGGAGCTGGGGCTCAAGACCGCGCTCGTCGAGAAGGACGCGCTCGGCGGCGTGTGCCTTAACCGCGGATGCGTTCCTACCAAGAGCCTCCTAAACGGCTCCAAGGCCTATCGCCACGCCCTCGACTCCGCGGCGATTGGGGTCTCCTGCGGCGATGTCAGGTACGACCTGGCGGCCGCCATGGCGTGGAAGGCGCAGACGGTATCCCGCCTCGTCCAGAACGTGGAGTTCCTGATGAAGAAGCGGGGAGTCGAGGTGATACGGGGAACCGGGCGCCTCGCCTCCGCCGACTCGATCGCCGTCGAGGAGACGGGCATGGACCTCCGAGGCAAGAGCCTCGTCGTCGCCTCCGGCTCCGCGCCGGCGCGCCCCCCGATACCGGGCGCCGCGGGCAACCCGCTGGTCGTAACGAGCGACGAGATACTGAATATCGGAACGCTCCCTACTAGCCTCGTCGTCATAGGCGGCGGCGTCATAGGCGTCGAATTCGCGGCCTACTTCTCCGCCCTTGGCGTAAAGGTCTCCATAATAGAGATGCTGCCCGAGATCCTCCCCTTCATGGACGCGGAGCTCGCGGCGGTATATAAGCGCACCCTCAAGGGCGTCGCCATCGCCACAGGCGCTACGGTCACGAGCATAGAGGGCGGCGCAGTACGGTACCGCAGGGGCGCGGGCGCGGAGGATGAGACCGTCTCGGGCGACCTCGTGCTACTCGCGACGGGCCGCAGGCCCGCGCTGTCGGGGCTCGGGCTCGAGGCCGCCGGCGTCGAATACAGCGCCAAGGGCATAACCGTGGACGACGCGTGCCGCACCGGCGCGCCGGGCGTATGGGCCATAGGCGACGCGACAGGACGCTCGCTCCTCGCCCACTCCGCGAGCGCCATGGGGCGCGCCGTGGCCGAGAGCCTGGCAGGAAGAGCCTCGAGCGTACCGTGGAAGGCCCTGCCCTGGGTCGTCTACGGCGACCCCGAGGCGGCCGGCGTAGGCATGACCGAGGCGGAGGCCCTGTCCGCCGGCTTCGACGTCGTCAAGTCGTCCCTGCCGGCGAGGGCCAACGGCCGCTTCTTGGCCGAGCGCGGCCTTGCTGCCCACGGCCTGTGCAAAATGGTAGCGGACCGGGCCTCGGGCCGGCTCCTGGGCGCCCATATAGTCGCGCCCTACGCTGGCGAGATGATATGGGGCATGCAATACGCTATAGCCAGGGGCGCCACCGTAGCCGAGCTCCGGTCCGCCGTCTTCCCCCACCCAACGGTATCGGAGCTGTTCCACGACGCGCTATCCGCGATGGAGCTCGCTTAGAGCGCTCTAGCCGTGGAGCGGAACGGGCAGCTCTTTCAAGACGAACGGGGTGCCGTACAGCCGCGACAGGGAGGCGCAATCGATGACCCGAGAGGCCGGCCCCGAGCCGACGAGCCGACCGGCCCTGAGGAGGGCGGCCTCGTCGGCGCAGGCCAGGGCGAAGGCCAGGTCGTGCGTCGAGAAGAGCACGCCCGCGCCCGAGGCGGCGAGCCTCCTCACGGCGGCGCCGATGCTCGCCACGTGGGCCGGGTCGAGCATGTCCGTCGGCTCGTCAAGGATGACGTAGGCGGCCTCCTGGGCGAGCGCCCTGGCTATGCGCACGAGCTGCAGCTCGCCCCCGGATATGGCGGTGATGCGCTTGCGCGCCTTGGCCCCCATGCCTACCTCGTCGAGGGCGGCCGCGGCCTTCTCCTCGTCGCGCCCCGAGGGCACCGATAGATACGGCAAGTGCGGGGCCCGCCCGAACGACACGTACTCGAGGCAGGTGAACGAGAAGGCCAGCCGCTCCGACTGCGGCAGGAAGGCCGCTCCCCCCGCACGCTCCACGCGGCCCGAGCCCGCCGCCAGCCAGCCCGCCGCTATGCCGAGCGCCGTCGACTTGCCGGAACCGTTGGGGCCTAGCAGGGCCACGGCCCGGCCCGGGGGAACCGAGAGGCTCAGGCCGGAGAGCGCGTCCGCCGGCTCCCCCTTATACCTATACGAGACGCCTATGAACTCCATGCCTACCCTCGCTCCACGCTGAGCCGCCGGCTTACGAGCAGAGCGAAGAACACGACGGTGCCGACCAGGGAGGTCGTCATGCCGAGCGGCAGCTCGCCCGAGAAGAGACCGCGCGACAGGGCGTCGCAGACGACGACGAAGGCCGCCCCTAGGATCGCGGAGCCCGGAACGGTGGGCGAGCCGTCCCCCCCGAGCGCCAGCCTGGCCAGGTGAGGCACGATGAGGCCTACCCACGCCACGACGCCGGCCATGGCGGTCACCGCGGCGACCCCCGCCGCCGCGGCCCCGAGCACTATCGCCCGCTCCAGCCTCGGCCTGGCGCCCAGGCTGGAAGCGGTCGCCTCGTCGAGGGAAAGCAGGGCGGTCCTCCAGCGGAGGGCCACGAGGATGGCGACTGAGCCGATGGCTATGGGGGCGGCGACCGAGAGGTTCCTCCAGGAGGCTCCCGATAGCCCGCCCATGAGCCAGTAGGTTATCTCCGGCAGGGTATTCAAGGGGTCGGCCCCGTATTTAATCATCGCGACCAGGGCGGAGAAGAACGCCGATACGGCCATGCCCGATAGGAGGAGCCGCAGCACCGCCCCGCCGAAGCGGATGCGCGCGGACATGGCGACCGACATGGCCAGCGCCAAGAGGGCGAAGCCGAAGGCCGACCCGAACAGCGCCAGCGACCCTCCGCCGAGGACCAGCGCCAGCGCGGCCCCGAACGATGCGCCCTGGGAAACGCCTAGGAAACCGGCGTCCACGAGGGGGTTCGCGAACACGAACTGCAGGGCCGCCCCGGACGCGCCCAGCGAGGCCCCGAGGAGGAGCGCGGCGGCTACCCGGGGGAGCCTGACGAGGAGGAGGAGGCGTAGCGCCATCGGGTCTTCCGCGAATGAGCGCGGATCGATGAAACCCGGCCTCGGGTACCGCCCGAAGAGCAAGGCCGCCGCGCAGACGGCCGCGAGGGCTATGACGGATACTGCTACCCTGGCGCCGGCGCCCCGGGCCTCGCGGCGGCCGCGGGGCTCCGAGGCCGTCACTTCTTCGTACCGCTCATCCTGGGCAGGATCTGCGCGTCGAACGCGGGCCGGTCGAAGCCGTAGAACAGCGCGAAGAAGCGCCTAGCCTCGGCCTCGGCGGAATAGCCGGCGTTGAGCCCGGGATACAGGAGGTCGGAGAGCCAGAGGAGCCCGAGCCCCCATCTGGTATCGGGCTGGTCCCAGGACAGGAAATCCTGCGGGAAACCGACGAGCCGGCCTGACTTCGCGGCGACGAGCCCCGAATACAGCGGGTCCGCCGACATGCGCGCGGCGGCGGCGGCCGAGCCCTCCTTATACGCTACGACGACCAGGACGTCGGGGTCCCACGCGGCGATCTGCTCGGGGCCTACCTTGGCCCAGCCGGAGCCCGGGTTGGATCCCTTCCAGACCGGTTCCCCTCCCGCCAGCTCCACCATCCTCGTCTGCATCCAAGCGTCGGGCGGAACCTCGAAGCCGCCTCCGGCGGCCTGGACGAGGAGGACGCGAGGCTTGCCGGCTTTCGCGCTCGCCGTTCTCGAAACGGTTTCGGCGGTCGCGACGGCGCCCTTATAGTAGCCGACGAGGGTCTCGGCCCTGGCCGGGTCGCCGAAGATGCGCCCTAGGTACGCTAGTTCCTCGTAATAATCCTCCGGAGACTCGAGCGACAGGTAGGCGGCCTTGACGCCGAGCGTCGCGAGGCCCGCGCCCAGGCTTTTCTTGAGACTGGACTTGAGGATGACGAGGTCGGGCCTGAACGAGGCGTAGACCTCTACCCCGGCCTGCCTGTCGAAGGAAGGCAAGCCCGAGAAGCCGGGGCTAACCGTCTCCAGGAATACGCCGAGCCCCTGGTCGGTCCCGCCTATGGCTACGACCGAGCGCCTCGCCGAGGGGAACGCGTACACGGCGTCGGCGACCAGCGTTACGGCCTTTCCTCCCATCACGACCCTCTCGGGCGATTGAGCGCCCGCGACCGAAAGAGCCGCGAAGAGCGCGGCTAGGAGCGTTGATATGCGTGTCTTCATGGGGCGAGTGTATCACGGCTTCCCCATACGCTCAAGCTCATTCAGTGAGTATTGCCAACGGAACGCCGCGACACCGCCTCGAGCGACGCGGCGTACGCGTCGGGCGTGTCCACGTCCTCGAAGATGCCGTCGTCGTCCGCCTCCACGCTCGACCAGGCCCGCTCTAACAGGAAATCGCGAAGCCGGGATCCCGGGTCCAGGCCCTCCATATCGGGCATGAAAGCCGCGGGGACCCAAACCGGATGCCCGAGGGCGCCGTTCCGGGAGGCGAACACCGCTCGGGGCGCGTCGCCCTCTTCGTCGCCGTCCTTACGTCGCCGGACGGCCCCGTAGACCGCGGCGAACGCCGCTTCGGGGATTCCGGGCATGTCGGCCGGAGCCACGAAGAAACCCTCGAACCCGCCCTCCGCGAGGCTCAGCTCGGCGACGCGACGCGCGCCGGCGCGGACGGAGCCGAGCATACCCCGTTCCCAATCGCGATTGAGCACGAATTCGAGGCGAGCCCTATCCGCGAAGGCGGCCTCTAGCTCGGGAGCCCGATAGCCGGCGACGAGCACGGGGACGAGGCCCGCCGCGACGACCGTCTCGACGACGGCGCCGCAGACCGTAGTCGTCCCCCAGGGCAAGAGCGGCTTCCACGCGTTCATCCTCGAGGAACGGCCCGCGGCGGGGATTACGCAGTAGCGCCTGGGGTTTCCGTTAATCGCTGGTTCCATGCCTTAAGTATGCGCTAGGGCGGCGCGGCCAAGCAAGCCGCGCGGCCAGAAGCGCTATAATCGATTACACGCGTCCTCGACCCTTCATAATAGCCGGTAATCTGGGTATACTATCCGTAGATACCGTGGACATAAAGGAGCGAGCGTGGCGACGACGCTTTCGACGATCGAATCATATATGGTAGCCGAAGGCCTCAAATACTCCCAGCACGACGATTACCTGCGCACGAGCTTCGCGACCGACCTGTACAAGGATCAGGACGGCGACTCGAGCGTCTTCATAATCGCGCGCGTCGAGGAGGACGGCGAGTACTTCAAGCTGATGGCCCCGAACCTCTACCACTACCCCCCGGACGGCCCCAATACCTCGGAGGTATTCCGGATACTGCTCGGCGTCTGCTGGCGATCCAAGCTCATCAAGTACGAGTACGACGAGCGGGACGGAGAGATCCGGGCCATAGTCGAATTCCCCCTGGAGGACGCTCCCCTCAGCTCGAAGCAGTTCCTACGCTGCCTGAACGGCCTCGTGCAGATAATCGACGAGTACCACGAGGCCATCGCCCTGGCCATCGGCGGCTCGGAGGCCTCCCTGGACGAGGCCGAGGAGACCGCCGACAATATACGCAGGGCCGACCGCATCATGAGGGCGGCCGGCATAGATAAGGCGAGAGCCTCCGCCGATCCCGGCGGGGCGATACGATTCGAGGAGTGAGCATGTCGAGATACGACAAGTATTCCGAGAGCGCGCTCGACGTCCTCGTCAAGACCCAGGACATAGCGCTGCGCGGCGCGGTGGGAGAGACCGGGTACAGGGACCTGGCGGAAGCCCTGATGCTGTTCGACCTGCCCGACATCATCGCGATAGCCAAGAGCAATAACGCCGTCGTCGACGTGGAGCTCATAAAGTCCCTGAACGAGCGCATCCAGTCGAGCGCCCCTAGGGAAGTGGACGGCCCGATCAAGATCTCGGGCGAGTTCCGGTCGATACTCGACAAGGCGGAGGCCCTCGCCGGCGACGCCAAGGTCGAGCCCTCGCACCTGATACGCGCGGCGTGGCCGACCATCAAGGACGAGCTAGCGCATTTCTTCCGCCTGGAGGCCGCTCCGTCCCTGGCCATCCCCGCCGACGAGATAGACCTGCCCGAGATAGGCCCGCGCGCGAAGCCGAGCGAGGCCGTGGCCGCCCTGCTGCGCTTCGGGGACGAGCTGACCGCGGCGGACGCGGACTTCCCGGTATTCGGCAGGGAAGCGGAGCTCGACGCCCTGACTTCGGTGCTCCTCAAATTCTGGAAGCCCAATCCCCTCATAATAGGCGAGTCAGGCGTAGGCAAGACGGCCCTGGTGCAGGGCCTGGCCATGCGTATAAAGTCGGGAGCCGTGCCCGAGAGGCTACGCTCGGCCCGCGTCTTCGAGGTACGCGTCTCCGAGCTGCTCTCGGGGACCGCCATGCACGGGGCCCTCGAGGAGAACGTGAGCCAGCTCATCGAGGCGGCGGAGAGCCTGCCGGAGGCGTACCTCTTCATAGACGAGATACACCAGATCGTCCCGGGCTTCGCCAACAACCCCATATCCGAGGTCCTGAAGCCCGCGCTCTCGTCTGGCAGGATACGCTGCATAGGCGCCACCACCAGCGCCGACTATACGCGCTACCTGGAGAAGGACTCGGCGCTTCTACGGCGCTTCCAGACTATCCTCGTGAAGGAACCCGACGAGGACGCCCTGGGACGCATCGTCTCCGGCGTCGTACCGAGGCTGGAGCGCCATTACGGCATTAGCATCCCGGAACCCGTGAGGGCCCGCGCCCTCGAGGTCGCGAGACGCTACCTCCCGATGAAGCGCTTCCCGGACAAGGCGCTCGACGTGCTCGACAGGGCCGCCTCGAAGGCGGTGTTCGCGGGAGAGCCTTCCCTCGACGAGCGCCGGCTCCTCGACGCCGTCAAGGACATCGCGAACGTCGTAGTCGAGCCCGGGCTCGACGAGGCCAGCGGCCTGGCGGGACTCGAGGCGGCGATAGCGAAGGACGTGCTCAGGCAGGACGAGGCTATAGGCGCGGTGGCCCAGGCGGTCAGGGTCGCGAAGATGCGCCTCGACCCGCGCAGGAACCGCCCCAACGGGGCCTTCCTCCTGACCGGCCCCACGGGCGTCGGGAAGACCGCGTTCGCCGAGAGCCTGGCCAAGGCCCTGTCCGGCCGCGACGACGCGCTGTTCCGCATAGACATGAGCGAATTCTCCGACGGCCATACGGCGGCTCGCCTGCTCGGGGCGCCTCCAGGCTACATAGGCTACGACGACGCCCCTCTCCTGTCCCGCGCCGTGGACGCCTGCGCCGGCGGCGTGCTGCTCCTCGACGAGTTCGAGAAGGCCCACCCGCAGGTCCACAGGATATTCCTCCAGATACTGGACGCGGGCCGCGCCACCGACGCGACCGGCCGCACGCTGTCATTCTCCTCGCTCACCATCATAGCCACGTGCAACGTGGGCGGCGACTCGGGCCCGGCCCTCGGCTTCTTATCGGGGTCGGAGGCGGAGGCCCTCGCTGCCTCGGGCAAGGCCCCGATGACGGCCCTGCGCAAGGCCTTCCCCGTGGAGCTCCTGAACCGCTTCGACGCGATAGTGCCGTTCAGGGCCCTCGACAGGGGCGACGCCAGGGCGATCCTCTCGAGCGTCATACTCCGGGATGCCAACGCCAACCTTAAGCGGGAGTACGGTATCGAGCTTGCCTTCTCCGAAGAGGCCCTCGACCTCGTGCTCGCCTCGGGCTATTCGGTGGAATTCGGCGTCAGGGACCTGCAGAGAGCCTTCAGGCGGCTCGTCTCCGTGCCGCTCGCGTCGATGGTAGCCAAGGTCGCCGGTTCCGGGAGCCTCCTCGTAGGCGCGGCCGGCGACGCGCTCCTATTCGGCGCCCAGGAACAAATCGCGGAATAGGCTTGATTCTCGCGGGCCTTCCCGCAACACTGTATAGGAGCGAGAGGCGATGCGGAGGGAGTCCCGATGGCGAAGCACGTGATTGACGAGATAGACGGATTCTACAGGATCATAGAGCTCAAGCCGTTCAGGCGCACGCAGGGGGTGTCCTTCGACATCCTGCCTATGGAATTCCTGCCGCGCGTCGACGGCATAGATAGAGTGCTGCACACCCGCTTCGCGATATCGCCGGGCGGGGTCGGCGACGTCGAGCGCCCCTGGTACATGCACCCCTACCAGGAGGACAACCTGCTGGTGCTCCACGGCTCCAGGAGCGTCGACATCTTCACGATGAAGCATAAGCGCATGGAGTCGTTCATTGTCGAGCCGGAGCGCATAATACATAACGGCGAGGTCGTCTTCGACGGACCGGCGATGCTCGTGTGGCCCTGCGGGGTATTCCATCGCATCACGACGGGCGAGGAAGGCTCAGCCTCGCTCAACTTCGCCGTCAGGCTAGAGGGCTTCGACATAAGGACGAATTTCAACGTCTACGACCTGGACATGGCCAGGTCCAAGACGACGCTGCTCAGGGCGGGGCACCTCGACCAGAGCCCCAGCTGAGCCCTAGCCGATCGCCTGCCTAGAGGATCGACCAGAGCGCGGCGACCGACGCCGCGAGCGCCGCTATGGCGACCAGCCATATCCATACGGGCAGGGGGGCGGCAGGCCCCGCTCGGCCGGCGGAGCGATACGGCGAGGCCGGTTCCTGGCCGCCCGGAGGCAGGCTGTAGCCGCAAACCGGGCATCCCGAGGCGAACTTAGCGGCGGACCCGGAGAAATCGCATCTGGGACAACGGACGGCGGAGAAGAAGCGTCCGCATTCAGGGCAGGCCCGCTCGTCCCGTCCGACCTCCGCGCCGCAATGCTCGCAGAAGAAGCGGGGGCCCTTACCCGGCCTCAGGCGGTTTCCCTCGCGGGAGCGGCCTTCGGGGCGGTCGCAGTAGCGGACTTCTCTCCCGAGGGCTTATCGCCGGCGGACTTCTCGCCGGCGGACTTCTCGCCGGCGGACTTATCGCCGGAAGGCTTATCCCCGGAGGAAGACCCGCCCGAATTGGACGCATCGCCCGAGTTCGACTTCGCGGCCGCCGGGGCGGCGGAGTTCTTACCTCGCGAATCGTTTACGTAGAACCCGGTTCCCTTGAATATGACTCCGGAACCGCCGAATATTATCCTGCGGACCGGCTTGCCGCATTCGGGACAATCCTTGACCGGATCGTCGGACATATTCTGCACTCTCTCGAAGGAATACCCGCACGTTCTGCACTCGTACTCGTACGTCGGCATTGAAAACCTCGTAAATCAGTCGATGTTGGATGTGGCTATAACATACCGATAAAGGAGGGTTCGAGTAAAGACTATCTCTCTCCTTGCCTTTATCGCGCGTTAATGGCATTATACCCGTGAGAGCTACCCGGCTGGGCCGGTCCATCGCCGCTACGAGTCGTAGCCGCCGCCTAAGAGGATAGCTATCGCGACGCATGGAGGCGTTCGTTAAAAATGATGCGAAACACCCGATACCCCGTAGGACGCTGAGGGGAGTATCCCCGGACTCCTTCGTCCACCTAGCCCTCCCCTCCGCCATTCCGAATAGTCCATCACGAAGCATGACGCGAACAGCGGCGCCGAAGGCGCGCTATAGCGCGTCGAATGCGCAGGAAGGCCCGTGCCCCTTTGGCAGGGCCGGACCGAGCGGCCGTAGCCGCGGCTTAATGAGCCGCGCTCCCCGGCGCCCGGTCCGTTAACGGAACGGAACATCGTATGTACGTACTCTTCGAGCAACGCGAACAGGGCAAGCAAGGCTCGTCGTTCATCGACGGGGCCTGGGACCGGTTCTACCGCGACCTCGACCGCATCCTCTCGCCGGGCGCCGTATCGCCGGGCGAGCCATCGGCCCCCGGCGGCGCCGCGGCGCTCGGCGAGCCGGCGGACGAGGCCGACGCCGAGTCAGGCGACGATACGGTCGTCGAATTCGGCGCGGCCTAGCGCCCGTCGCCCCCTACTTGCCGGCTAGCCCCCCGAGGTATTCCTCGATGAATTCCTTGGGGGTCAGCTCCTTGTCCAGGATGCGGTGCACGCCGCGGCAGATCGGCATGTCGAGCCGCTTCTGGTCAGCGAGGGCGCGCACGAAGCCGCTCGCCGGGGCGCCCTCGGGAAGGTACCCGAGCAGGTGTATCCTGCGAATCAAGTCGGCCGCGTCCTTGAACGGCGCGAGCGCGTCCTTCTCCACAATATCGCGGCCGAAGCGGCGGTTGCGCCCGTGCACGGAGCGGCAGGTCACGTCGAGGTCGCCCACGCCGGCTATGGACGTAAACGTCTCCGGGTGCGTCGCCCCGAGCGCCTGTCCGAAGGCCTGTATCTCGTTCAGCCCCGCCGCCAGCAGCATGGACTCGGTATTGTCCCCGAAATGGTTCGACTCCGCCTTGAGCGCGTCGAGCATGCCGAAGGCTATGGCGACGACGTTCTTAACCGCGCCGCACACCTGCACCCCGACGACGTCGAGGGACGGGAACACGAGGAGCCGCCGGCTCTGGAGCAGCTCCCTCACCCGTATGGCGTTCCTGCCGTTGGAGCTGGCGGCCGCGAGCCCGGTCACGAGGCCGCGCGACACCTCCTCCGCGTGGCTCGGGCCCGAGACGTAGACGAGGTTACCGCGGTAGAAGCCGGGCAGGTAGTCCTCCAGCGTCTCGACGATGAGCCGGGGCCCCCTGTCCGTCTCGATGAAGCCCTTGGTGAGCACCGTTATGAGCGGCCGCCCCTCCATGATATCGGGCGACGTCAGGACGCGCTTGACGGCCGCCAGGAGGAACGGAGACGGTACGCCGAGGAAGATGGCCTCCATGCCGTTAGCCGCGTCGAGGGGCTCCCCGCTAGCCCTTAGGTTATGCGGCAAGGCTACGCCGGGAAGGAAGGCCGAGTTCTCGTGCCTCTCGTTGATGGACGCGACTATCTCCGGCTCGCGGGCCCACATGGTGACGTCGTGGCCGTTCTCGGCGAGCGCCTTGGCGACGGCCGTACCCCACGCGCCGGCTCCGAGCACGCCCACCTTCCTGCCCTTGGCCTTCCGGCCCGAGCGGGCCGACGGTAGCCGGATCTTCTTAGCTAGTTCCATTCGCCCTACCTTCCATTTAACGGATCAGACACGATCCCGCGTTTCGTCATAGCGACCAGATAGTACCCAAAGACGGCGATATTGGCAACGCGCCAGGGAATGCGCCAGGGAATGCGCAGGAGAACGCGCAGGAGAACGCGCCGTCGCGACTAGCCGAGGGACGCGCCCGTCCAGTACCTTACACGGAGATGAACATAGAATTCCATTATTACGCCGTCTACGCCCTCGCCCTCGAGGCCGGGTTCGACGAGCGGACGGCATTCCTGATGGCTCAGTCGTCCCAGGAGGTCGACGCCTCCACCTCGCCGCTGTCCTTCGAGGCGCCGAGGAGCCGCGTCGACGTAGCCGTCACGCAGAACTACCTATTCTGGGACGACTCGGTGAGGAGGGATATCTACCTCCCCTTCCATTTCGTGCCAGGCGACCCTGACGCCGCCGCCGCCGCCAGGGCCGACGGCGAGCGCAATCCCTACCTCGTCACGCCCAACTCGGATGCCGTCAAGAGCCTGCTCGTCGCGGCGTTCAAGGACAAGGACCCCTACCTGATGGGCGTCGCGGCCCACGCCTTCGCCGACAGCTGGGCCCACCAGAATTTCTGCGGCCTCCTCGATCCCTCAAACGCCCTCGGCTCCCAGTCCGCCGCCTCGGGGCTACCGCCCGCCGGCCACCTGCAGGCCCTGCGGTCCCCCGACGAGCCCGATGCCCGCTGGGACGACCCGAGGCTCGCTCCGGACAGGAGGACGGTCGTCAACGCCGAGAGGTTCGCGGCGGCGGCCAAGAAGCTATTCAGGTACATGAGGGTGTATCTCGGCCGCTCGTTCAATGACGACGAGCTCGTCGTCGCGAGGCTCGAGGCGATCTGGGCCAAGGGCTCCAAGGACGAGAGGCTGTCAGATTACGTGATCTGCTGGAACATCCGTCCGTACGAGCCTCGCCTCTGGCGCAGGGAAGCGGGGGCTCCGGAGGACCGGTCCCCGTTCGCGGGGATCCGCCACTACGACAAGGTAGCGTGGGCCAAGGGCCAGCTCTCGGGACTGGCCGGCATCCCGGTCTCGAGGCCCGTGCAGGCATCCTCCTCGTTCTACGGCACCGACCTGTACCGATGGCACGAGGCGGCGCTCGAGCACAGGAAGCGCGCCCTCGCGATCATGGAGAGGAACGGCCTCTCGTGACCACTCCAGACGCCGCCCCCGGGAACCGTCGCCGGGCCTCGATAATCGCTACCGTCGCCATCGGCGTGGCCGGCCTCCTCGCGACCGCGTGCGCCACCGTGGTAAGCGCTCCGGCGTCCCTCGAGGCGGAGCGCTTCCTCCCGCCGGGAGCCCTGGCCTACGCTCGGCTGGACAAGGCGACGCTATCCGCGGCCCTCGCCCGCCTGCCCGACGCCGCTGGCGCGGCCGCGGTGGCGGACAGGACCGACTCGATGACGGTCGCCTTCGTCAGGCCGGGCGCGTCCTCCAAGGGCGGCCTCGTCGCCGTGGCCGAGGGACGCTACCCGGCGGGAGCCGCCTCCCTCAAGCTGTCTACAGATCCCGCTTGGCGCAGGAACGGCTCCGCGTGGGAGAGGAAGGACGGATCGCTCAGGCTGGCGTTCGCGCAAGGCGGCCGCGTCCTCGTCGGAACGGCTCCCATCGACGGGCTGCTAGCCGCGGCCGAGTCGCCTCATCCCTACCCCATACCCGAGCGCTGGGGAAGCGAGTGGTCCTCGGCCGTCGCCGTGTACCTGCCCGATCCCATGGCCTTGCTGAGGGAGCGCCTGCCGCTCGGCGACGGCGCCGTGCCCATGGTCGCCATGTTCCTATCGGGGCGCCCGCTAGCCGGGGGCGGATACAGCGCCTCGCTATCGTTCGAGTTCGAGACCGATAGGGCGGCCGTGGTGTTCGCGCCCCTGTGCAGGCTATTCTTCTACGCCGCGGCGACCGCCCTATGGCCCGAGCGTTCCGCCACCGTCCTGGACGAGGCAGCCTGGAAGACCGAGGGCCGCGTTGTACGGGCGACGGGACTACCGCTCGAGGCCGACTCCTTCGCGGCCTTCGTAGGCATGGCCGGGCTCTGAGCCTTCGGGTTCGAGGCTCCGAGCCTCGGGCCTCGGGCCTCGGGCGCGTAGGCCGACGCGAGGCGCCAGGCTCCAGGCGGCTACGGCCGCCTAGTCCGCCGCCAGGCCCACGAACTCCGCCACGGCGTCCGCGAACTCCGCCGATATCGGATAGTCAGGATTGCTGAACGCGTCCAGGTTCTCGTCGACGTCCTGCGAGACGTCCTTGAGCACGTGGTTCATGCGCCTGGGCATCACGGTGACCGCGTCAGGCTTGGCCCTGGACAGGGCCATCATGTCGGCGAGCGTCGCGTGCATATCCATGTTGCCCTGCGCGATGAGGCAGGCCCCGCCGTACGTGCCTAGCTCGGTCTCGATGTCGCGCCTGAACGCCTCGATCAGGTAAGGCTGGAAGCTAGGGCGGAATGCCGCCGCGTAGAATTCGGAGAGCGTTTCGACGCGCCGGCCCTCGAGCAGGGCCGCGACGATGGCCTCGCCCTCCGCGCGCGCCTCCTCGGGGGCTCCGGCCACGGCCTTGCGGAAGGAGTCCAGGGATCCGTCGGCCGAGGCGCAGGCTACGAGGAGCCCGGACGCCGGCGCGCCGGAGTCCTCCATTGCGTTGGCCGCCGCGGCGGCGACGAGGGCGCCGTCGTTGAGGCCGAGCAGCCAGGTTCCCGAGAAGCGGCCCGTCGCGGCGAGCGCCTCCGCGGCCGCCTCGAGGTCCCTTATCCACGCCTCGAGGCTCAGGTCCTCCTCGCGGCCGACGAGCCACGTGGCCGCCCCGGAGCCTCGCTTGTCGTAGCGGTAGCTCGCGACGCCGCGAGACAGCAGGGCGTCGGCCAGCTGCCTGAGCGCGTCGTTCCTGCCGGGGACGTTATAGTTGTTGCCGTCGCGATCGGCGGCGCCGAGCCCGGCGTGCAGTATGACGAGCGGCGGCCTCGGGGCCTCCGGGGCCGTGGAAGCCGCCGGGGCCGAGGAGGCCTCCGGGACGAGAAGGGTGCCGGCCAGCCGCGCGCCGTCGGGCGCCTCGAACGAGAAGGCCCAGGCCGAGTCGTCGCGGCTCGTCGACCTGCGCAGCGAGACCGCGCCGCCCGAGGCCGTTTCGCCCGAGCCCTGCCTGAACGCCCCCGAGGCGGCGTCTCCCGATAGCGCGGCGGAAATCGTCAGGGTCCCCGAGCCGAAGGCGAAGGACAGGCGGGCGGAATCGCCCGAGACCGACGCGGACGACGAGGGGTAACCGAAGAGCTCCGCGCTAGGGAGGTCCAGGAGGGCTCCTCCCTCGACTATGGCCAGCGAGAGCGGCAGCGTTCCGTCGGACAGCTCCATGGAGCCGTCCCAGCGGCCGAGCCAGGGGGACGTGCCGGCCCGGCCTTGTTGTCCGAAAGCAAGCGCGCAGAGCGCCGCGCCGAGGGTAAAGAGGGCTACTAATCGTTTCATCGGCCGAGAGTATAGCAGGCCCGTACGGCCCCGGCCTAGGCGTAGCCTATGGCGACGGCGACCATCAGGAGGGCCATCGTCAAGGCCAGCGTGGCGGCCTGGAGCTTCCACGTCTTCTTGAGCCATTGCCCCCACGACATGCCCGCGAGGCCCAGGGATATGAGGAGGACCGCGTTGGTCGGGTAGAGCATGTTGGAGAACCCGTCGCCGAACGCGAACGCCTGCACCGCTATCTGCCTGGAGAGCCCCGATAGGTCCGCTAGCGGGGCCAGCACCGGCATGAGGAGGAAGGCCTTGGCGCTGGCGCTGCCTATGAAGAAATTCATGCCGAGGACGACGGCGTACATGAGGCCGGCCGCGCCGTACTTCGACGCGTCCGACAGGAGGCCGCTCGCGGCGTAGAGCACCGTGTCCATGATGCCGCCGGACACGACGATGCGCTTTACGCTGAGCGCCATCAGGATGAGGAGGCCCGCGGGCAGGACGCCGAGGGCCCCGGACGCGAACGAGCGCGCGGCCTTGGCGGGCCTAAGGCCGGCCGACAGGCCCGCCCCGACGCCTATGACCAAGAAGCCCAGGGCTATCACGGGCAGGATCAGGTCGGAGCCTATCCTCGTTATGGACGACGCGGCCACGAGCGCGGCGAGCGCGAGGCTGGACCAGCCGAAGAAGCGGACCCCGCGGGCCACGCTCGCGGCCTCGGCCCGCGGAACCTGCCCCGCGGGAACGCGGTCCCCCGCATTCGCGGGGGGCGCCGAGGCGAAGCCGCTTTCGGCAGCGCCGGCCGAGGCGAAGCCTGACAGGCCTTTCGTCGACCCTAGGCCTTTCTTCTCGAGCCTTCGTACGTACGAAGCCATGAACGAGAAATAGAGCGCGTATACGAGGACGAACGCGACTACCCTGAAACCGGAGCCGGACAGCACGGGGATGCCGGCGAGGCGCTGGGCCGTGCCAATGCTGAACGGGTTGGCGATGGCGGCTGAGAAGCCGAACCCGACCGCCAGGATGCTCATGCCGAGGCCGGCGAAGACGTCCCAGCCGAACGACAGCGACAGGCCTATGGCGAGCGGCACGAGCGGCACGACCTCCTCGAAGACGCCCATGAAGCTGCCTATGGCCATGAAGAAGAGGCAGAGCACCGCCAGGAGGGCCATGCGCCTGGACTTGAAGCGATCCGCCAGGGAGCGGACGCTCGCCTCGAGGACGCCCGCCTCCTTTAAGAGGGCGAAGGCGCCGCCTACGACCGCTATGAAGGCGATGATGACGATGGCCAGCGCGGCGTCCTCCGAGGCGAGAACCTCGAGGGGCGCCGTCGCCCAGCGCCAGGCCGGGTACTCGGGCCTGGCCGCGGGCGCGTAGCTGTCAGGCACGACGACGAGGCCGCCGTCGGGGCCCGGCACGCGGTCATAGGAGCCGGAGGGGACGACGAGCGTCAGCGCCCCCGCGACCAGCATCAGGGCGGCGAGCACGGCGAGCGACGCGAGAAAGGAGCGCGCCGACATGGCCCCCGGCTCCGCCTTTTTCTCCGCGGGATCTCGTTCGATGTCATGAGCCATGGTGTATCCTCCGGCTCGAGGATAAACCTGGGCGCCGCCTACGGCAAGCTAAAAGTCGCCGTAGCCTTAGGCCGCCTAAGGCCGCTTGTCGAGGACGGCGAGCCTCGAACAGGCCGCGGCCTTGAGCGGGAGGCCGACGCAGAGGGAGAATAGCGCGGCGATCGCGAGCGAGACCAAGGCGAGCGCCATCGTCGGCCCGTAACGCATCCTGTCCCCCAGGCCCTGCAGGAAATACGCCGCGCCCGTCAGGAAGGCTATGCCGCCCGAGGCCATGGACGAGGCCGCTAGGTAGCGGAACGAAGCCTTCGCGTAGCGCAGCCCGGCTACGGAAGCCGAGCCGTAGTCGCCCTGGCGCAGGGCGCCTAGGGAGACGGCTATCCCGCTCGGGCCCGGGCCCGCGAGGGCGTTCCCCAGGGGAAAGAACAGCATCATGATGACGGACGGCGGGTTAAGTAGCGGGAAGAGGCGTCCGCCCCAGAACGCGACGTAGATCACCGACACCGCGGCCAGGGCGAGCCCCGCGCCCAGGAGGAACCTGAGCCGAGACCTCGTCGCCGAGCCGTCGCCGGCCTTTCCGGCCGCCGCAGACGGAGCCTCGAATGCCGCGGCCAAGGCCTTCCGACTTATCGAATGCCTCAGCGGCGCGTAGAGGCAGGCCGCGACGACGGCGCCGATGACGGCCGGCGACAGGCTATACCCGAGGTGAGCGCCTATGGCGGAGGGATCCTCGAGGTCGTACATCGTCATGATCTGGATGAGGAGGAAGCCGAGGGCGGCGGCCGCGGCGGTCGCCCTGGAAAGCAGGACGAACGCCGCGTCGGCTGCGCCTGCCTCGGCCTCGTCGAGCGAGCGGAGACGACTCGAGCAGGCCGACCTGAACGCGCCTAGCGTACCGGCCGCGCCGAACGCGGCGAGCGCCGCTCCGAGGGGCGCGATAACGACGAAAGCCGCGGCTGCCGCGGTCGGGAGCGGGGCTACGGTCCCTCCCGACGTATAGATCGCGGCAACGAGCGCGGCCGTAGACACGAGGGCGCCCAGTATCAATCTCAGTATCATCTCGATGCTCCTTTCTCACGGGGGGGATTTAATGAATCCCTAATAACTTCAAGGGCCGACGGCAATCCGGTCATCCCGATCCGGCTATCGATACTGGCGATGAGCCCGCCGGGAGAATCGCTCCATCTGGGCCGTCCTCCGGGAGCTGCCGCGATGGCGAGCATAGCCGCCATCGCGGCCGCGGCCAGGACGAAGGTGACCGCGGGCCTGTCCAAGCGCGAGGGCCTGTCCCGAAGCGAGGGCCTGTCCGGAAGCGAGGGCCTTAGCCTCCCGGCGCCCGCGGCGGCCCTCGGGAGGCGGCCCCCGGGGATGGATGCGGTCCTCCCGGCCCGAGCGCGGCCTTCGGCCTCGGCTATCCGCCGCGCGTAGTACGCGCGGAGCAGGGACTCGGAGCGTTCCTCGTCGGTCATCCGAACTCCTTCCTGTATCGCGCGGCCAGGGACCGCTTGAGGCCGGCCATCCTCCACTTCACCGTGCCGAGGGGCAGCCCGACGAGCGCCGCTATCCGGGAGTAGCTGTAATCCTCCGCCGCGCGGAGGTACAGCATCTCGCGGTCGCGGTCGGAGAGGCCCGCGAGGAACGCGGCGACGAAGGCGTCCCGTTCCGCCTCGAGGAGGCGCTCCTCCGGCCCGGGATACGGCGACGTAGGTTCTACGCCGCCGGCGTCGGCGGAGACGGCGGCCGTCGGGCGGCGCCTGCGATAGCGGAGCGCGTCTATGGCGGCGTTCCTGGCAATCCTATAGAGCCAGGCTCGGGCGTCGGGCTCGAGCTCGGCGCCGCGACGCCATAGGACTAGGCTAACGTCCTGCAAGATCTCCTCGACGTCCTCGGCGCCGAGTCCCGCGAACGATCCGAGATACGCCTCGAGCCGCGGCCGCGCGTCTTCCCATAGCGCCTCGTGAGCCGCGGAGAGCCCATGATTTTGCGCGCCCGAGACGATTGCCTGTTCCTCCGATATCATCATTGCCGTATACTACGACGCATAGGCCGATTCGGTTGGATAAAAAACACTCGCGGCGGGGGATCCCGCCTCAACCGCATCGGGCGACTGAGCGTCGCGGGAGTGGAAACGGATGATATTCGCGTATATCGCGCTCGGGGCGCTGGCCGCCCTCCTCGCCCTCATGGCGGCCCGCGCCGCGTCGACCCGTAAGGCGCCGCCGCCAGGGACGCTCGATCCGGCCCGCCTCCAGGCCTTCGCGGGCGTCGAGGACAAGCTGTCAGCGCTTATACGCGTGCCGACCGTCTCGCGCTTCGATCCGTCGGAAGAGGATGGAGAGGCGTTCGAGCGCTTGCGGCGGGAGACGCTGAGGCTCTTCCCCCTGGTCGGCGAGAGACTCCTGAAGCCCGACGTAGGCGATCGCGCGATGTTATTCGAATGGCCGGGCAGCGACGCGTCGCTGGCGCCCGTGATCCTGACGGCCCATTTCGACGTGGTCCCTCCGGGCGACGAGAGCCTCTGGCGACGCTCCCCGTTCTCGGGGGCCGTCGTGGACGGCTACGTGCACGGGCGCGGCGCCCAGGACGTGAAGATCATGATGGCCTGCGCCCTGGAGGCGACCGAGAGGCTCCTATCCGACGGGTTCGTGCCTAAGCGCACAGTCTACCTGGCCTTCGGGGGCGACGAGGAGACGGGCGGCGTCCGCGGCGCGGCCAGCATAGCGGCCCTGCTCGCGGAACGCGGCGTCAAGGCGTCGTTCCTGCTCGACGAGGGCGGCTTCGTCGCGAGCGGGATGCTCTCCTTCGCCGACCGCCCGCTCGCCTTGGTCGGGGTCGCGGAGAAAGGCTACGTCGACGTCGCCATCGGCGCCAAGGGAAAGGGCGGGCACGCCTCCATGCCGCCCAGGCACACGGCCGCGGGACTCGTGGCGAAGGCCGTCGCCATGTCGGAGTCAAACCCCTTCCCGGCCAGGATAACCGCGACGCTCGCCCGCTTCCTTTCGGACCTGTCGCCGTACGCGCCGTTCGGGTACCGGCTCCTCTTCAGGAACCTCTTCGTCACCGGGCCCCTCGTGAAGCTGGCGTTCTCCGCGTCTCCGACGACCAACGCCCTCGTCCGCACCACGACGGCCGCCACGATGCTGTCGGGCTCGGACAAGGAGAACGTGCTTCCCGACAAGGCGCGGGCCATACTCAACGTCAGGGTCCTGCCCGGCAGCGACGTGGCCTCCGCTATGGCCAGGCTTGACGCCATAGCATCCAAGGCCGGGGCCACGGCGGAGTTCGCCCATCACGGCCACGCCGTGGAGCCTCTCCCCGAGTCCCCGGTGGACCACGAGGGCTATCGCGCCTTAGAGGCCTGCATCCGAGAGGTGTTCCCCGAGGCCGGGACCGTGCCCTTCATGTTCACAGCCGGCACCGACACGAAGCACTACGTCGGCCTGGTAGAGGCCATGTACCGGTTCGAGCCTATCATGCAGTCGCCCGAGGACCTCGCGGGGGTGCACGGAGCCGATGAGCGCGTGTCGGTAGAGAACGTCAGGCGCTGCTGCATGTTCTACGAGACGCTCATCCGTGGGCTGTGAGGCGCGGACCAGGGCTGCGTCGTCGTCCGAATAGACGATAAGCGCCTAGGGACCTATCTCGAGGACCGCCGGGAAGGAGCTATCCTCGGGGCGCTCCGCGTACCGCTCGAAGAAGGAGACTCGCTCGGCGAAGACGGAGGCGAAGGCGCAAGGATCCGCCATGCCTCCGGGCGCGCGAATGAAGAGCGTGAATCCCTGCGCCTGGAGCGCCCACACGACCGAGCCGTCGGGCTCCGGCGGCGAGGCCCAGGCGGCGTAGCCGGCCGGCCGCTTCTCGCACGGCGCCGCCGACCAGGCCGGCGGCACGGGCACGGGTTCCCGCGTGTACCAGACCGATACCGCGAGGGCGGCGCCGCCGGACTTGGCAGGCAGGTACGAGTACTCGCCGGCCAGGGCCGGAAGCGCGTTCCTTCCTAGCCCGGGCAGGCCCTTGACCGCCCGCGCCCCCTGCACGAGCAGGGCCCTGCCAGGCCTGAGGCTCTCGAGCGGCGCCACCGTTCCCGGGGCGCTCGTCGCGCCCCCGGCGGCCCCGACCATAGCGGCCCCGGCCCCGGCGGGCGATCCGGTGACCGAGGGCGACCCCGGGAGCGAAGGCGACCCTGCGGTTTCCACGGGGCCGCACGAGACTACGGCCATATAGATGGCCGCGGCGCATCCCAAGGAAACCGCCCGGCGCCTCATTCCACCGTCACGCTCTTGGCCAGGTTGCGCGGCTGGTCTACGTCGCATCCGCGCTCGAGGGCGCAGAAGTACGAGAAGAACTGCAGGGGCGGCACCATAACGAACGGCTGGAACCTCGTCTCGACTGCGGGCACGGGGATGAATTCGTCCGCTATCGCCGCGACGTCCTCGTCGCCTTCCTCCGCCAGGGCGATGATAGGCCCGCCTCGCGCCTTAATCTCCCTCATGTTGGATATCGTCTTCTCCCTGAGGTGGTCGTTAGGTACGAGGAACACGCTGGGCGTTTCGGGGCTGACGAGGGCGATCGGCCCGTGCTTTATCTCGCCGGAGGCGTAGCCTTCGGCGTGTATGTACGAAATCTCCTTGAGCTTGAGGGCGCCCTCGAGCGCTATGGGATAGAGGAGCCCCCTGCCGAGGAACAGGAAGTCGCGGTGATGCGCGTAGCGCTTGGCTATAGCCTGAATCCTGTCGCGGAGGAGGAGCGATCGGCCCACCGCCTCGGGAACCGCCTTCAGCTCCTTTAAGAAGCGGTCGCCCTCGTGGTGGGACATGTCGTGGAGCCTGGCCAGGGACAGGGTCAGGAGGTAGAAAGCGGCGAGCTGGCTCGTGAAGGCCTTGGTCGACGCGACCGCTATCTCGGGGCCCGAGTGCACGTAGATGCCTCCGTCGCTCTCCCTGGCAATGGTCGATCCGACGACGTTGCAGACGCCGAGGACTGAGCCGCCGCGGCGCTGTATCTCGCGCATCGCGTAGAGCGTGTCGGCCGTCTCTCCCGATTGGGACACGGCGAGGTATAGGGAGTTGGGCTCGACGACGGGGTTGCGATAGCGGAGCTCGCTGGCGAGCTCGGCCTGGGCCGGGAGCCTCGCTACCGATTCCATCAATTGGCACCCGACGAGCCCGGCGTGCCAGCTCGTCCCGGCGGCTATGACGCGTATCCTCTCTATGGCGTGGAGCTCCTTCTTGGACAGCTCGAGGCCGCCGAGCTTGGCGGAGCCGTACTCTAGGTCCATGCGCCCGCTCAGGGCCCGAGCTATAGACTCCGGCTGCTCGCATATCTCCTTCTCCATATAGGAGGAGAAGCCTTCCTTCTCGATGGCGTCGAGCTTCCACGTCACGAGGTCTATCTTAGGGTCCACCGCCCTGTCGTCCCTGTCGGATATCCTGAATTCACGGGGGCTCATCGAGACGACCTCGCCGTCGTTCAGGTAGACGACGCTCGTGGTATGCGCGAGGAGCGCCGTGACGTCGCTGGCGAGCAGCATCTCCCCGTCTCCGACGCCTATGACGAGGGGGCTGCCGTTGCGCGCCCCGACGATGCGGCCCGGCTCGTCGGCGTGCACGGCCGCGATGCCGTAGGTGCCCTTCAAGTGCCTGAGCGCGGCCTTCACGGCCGACTCGAGGTCGCCCTCGTAGTGGTACGCGACCAGGTGGGCTATGACCTCGCTGTCGGTGTCGCTCGCGAAGACGGCTCCGTCGTTCTCGAGCATCTCCTTCAAGGGGGCGTAATTCTCAATGATGCCGTTGTGGACTATGGCGACGCGGCCCGCTGTATCCAGGTGGGGATGCGCGTTGACGTCGGTGACGCCGCCGTGGGTGGCCCAGCGCGTATGGCCTATCCCGTAATTGCCCGGCAGGTCCTTAGGCACCGCCTTCCTGAGCTCGGCGATCTTGCCCTTCTTCTTGATGACCAGAAGGGGGGCTTCCCCTTCCTTGACGGTCTCGTCCTTCCGCACGGCGATGCCGGCGGAGTCGTAGCCGCGGTACTCCAGACGCTTGAGGCCCTCCACTAGAATCCTGGAGGCTTGCCTCTGCCCCGTGTAGCCTACTATCCCGCACATGAGTAATTCCTTTCCGGCCGCGTCCCTGCCGCGCCCGGAAAGATCCGGGAGCCGGGAGACGGCGCCGGCGCGGGCCTCCTCGAACGGAAGGCGCGCGCTGTAGGACAGGCTATCGCCCCGGGCCTCGCCCGTCAAGCGCGAGGGAGGGCGGGCCCGCCTTCCCAGTATACGAAACCGCGGATTATGGCTACCCTGGGCCCATGAACCAGCCGCGGAGCGAGCCTTGACGGAATCGACCGTTACCAATCCCTTCCCCGAATCGGCGGCGTATTACGCGGAGGCGACGACGAGCACCATGGACGACGCGCGCCGCCTGTCGCCGGGCTCCCGCTACGGGCTCGTGCACGCCGGCGCGCAGGGTTCCGGCCGCGGCAGGCTACCCGGGCGCGTCTGGGAGGCAGAGCCGGGCTCCTGCGTCCTAGCGACGCTCTGGTTCCCGAGAGACGAGTTCTCTGGCGCGCCCCTTCCGCTCGTATCGGGAATAGCCGTATTGCGGGCCTGCCGGTCGTGGGCCGCCGAGTCCGGCGCGCGCTTTCGCGAAGGCCTGTGCCTCAAGTGGCCTAATGACGTCCTTTGCGGCCCGAGGAAGCTCTCGGGCATCCTATGCGAAAGTAGCGGAGACACCGTCTACGCCGGGATAGGCGTCAATTGCCTTCAAACTGGCTTTAATCCCGGCTTCAGGACGGAGCCTACGTCGATACTGCTGGAAACGGGAGCCAGCGCCCCCCCGAACGACATCCTGGCGCGCATAGCGGAGGAGTTCCTGCGGCTACGGGGGATTGGACGCGGATGGAAGCCCGCGTACGAACCGATGATGGCCTGGCTCGGGCTTCCGGTCCGCTTCAAGCCGGGGTTGGAGCTAACCCCGATCGACGGATTCCTTCGCGGCGTCGACGATTCGGGCGCCGTCCTGATCTCGGGAGACGGGGACGATCGGGGACGGGCGACCGCGTACCCCTCGGGAGAGCTCTCGCCGCGATAGCCCTATCCGCGTTATTGACGATTGGGCCGCGACATAGTAAGGTTTGCGCCTATGCCCACCATTAACGACCCGGCGAACCGGGAGAGCGCGCGAAAGGACGACGTTTCGTCCGCTTCCGGTTTCTTCCAGAAAATACTCGGGATGTTCGGCATGGGCGACCCAGCCGCCGACAAGAAGCGCCTCGTGAAGAACATCGGCAAGGACCTGACCAGGTCGAGGTACAAATTCTATAAGCCGAAGACGTCGGAAGCCCTGCCCGGCCTAGCCCGCTTCTTCTACGAGACCTACAAGGTGATAGCCCCGGCCCAGGTGATGCTCACTAACGCCTCGCAGTCCGGCGTGCTCAAGGCCTTCGTCATCGAGAGCTTCCTGTCCCCCGAGCAGAGGCAGCTGTCGGAGAGCCTGACCGAGGCGTATATCCAGGAGAAGGCCAAGACGATGAGCGTCAAGGACCTTCAGGAGCACGTGAAGCAGATAATGATAACGTTCTTCTCCGCGTTCGACGCCGAGAAGACGTCCCAGATAGACGGCGCCTACTCGACGCTCCTATCCTTCATCAACTTCATAAATTTCGACTACTTCTTCCTATTGAAGAAATTCGACTCGAACGTCGCCGAGCGCAGCTTCACGTACAACCCGAAATTCGATTCCCTCTCAGGCGATTACCTGGCCGACGACCTGCACGATTTCCTCGAGGTATTCCTGCCCTTGAACCTCGACGCGGATTGGAAGCGCATCTTCACGGCGCTCAAGGACTACCGCAACATGGACGTCATCCAGATAGACTCGTGGACGAAGCTCACTCCGGCGCTCAAGGACGTGCGCGAGTCCTGCGTGCTAGAGCAGATAGTCCAGCACGTCAAGATGGATCCGTTCATCGCGGTGACGCCGAGGGCTACGGGCGAGCGAATCGTCGAGGCGTTCATAGACAAGCTTAAGAATCAAACGGCGATGACGATGCAGAAGATCGCCCAGGAACGCAGGAATTCCAAGATAGACGAGCTTGCCAAGGCCGTCTTCGGCACTTCCATAGTGCTCCGGCTCAAGAACTATACCGAGAAGTCGAACGTCGCCTTCGCCAAGAAGATGCTCGGGGGCTACACTCAGATCCAGGCCCTCAACTTCCTCAAGGCCTACCTCATCGACTACTTCAAGAAGGATATTCGCGAGATCGTGGACGTGCTGCTGATCCGCGGGCAGTGGTCGACGAACGTCCAATCCCAGCAGCTATCGGACGGCTACCACGCCCTCCTGGAGGTATCGGAGGCCATCATCCAGTTCGACGACGGGCTCGGCGACGACGGCGACATGGGCCTTAAGCTACGCAACGTGCTCCAGAAGGCGGACAGGGACAAGGACGCCGTCAAGTACCTGAGGCAGCTCCTCAAGGACGTCAACGACAAGGCCCTCGGACTGATCAACAAGGCCGCTCTTAACATGATAACCGTCGGGCGGCACCTCAAGTCGCTCATCGACGACGAGGCGAAGCCTCACCACGAGCTGCTCCAGAACTGGAAGGAGGTCGAGAACGCCTCGGCCATCCCCATGAAGGAGGCGATGACCGAGGCCTATAAGAAGATCTACTATATGGTCCAGCTCCTCCAGTATTACGTAAAGGAAGAGGCCTCGTCGAAATAGGGGCGCCGGAATAGAAGCGCCGGCACCCCCGGCTATCAGGCCCTGAAGCGCTCGACGCGGGATATGAGGCGCTCGGGGACCCTGCAGCGCAGCACCGTAGCCTCGCCGTCATGATCCTCCGATATTACTGAGGCCTCCCTGTAGAGCAACGGCACGATGGCGTAGTCGGAGGATAGTACCCTGAGGGTCATCTCGGCCTCGCCGGACGTGAGCGCCGCCTCTATGGCCGCGATGAGGTCGGGCATTCCCTCTCCCGTCGCGGCCGACACGAAGAGCGCCCCGCCGTGGCCCGCCCCGACCGATTCGAGCGCGCCCCTGTCGGCCAGCTTGTCGACCTTGTTGTAGACCAATAGAGACCGGCTCGTGTCGGCGCCTATCTCGGCGAGCACGGAGAGCGTCGTCTCGTACTGGATATTGGCTTCAGGGTCGGCGGCGTCCACGACGTGGACCAGCAGGTCGGCGTCCGCGGCTTCCTCGAGGGTAGCCTTGAAGGCCTCGACGAGCCCGTGCGGCAGGTTGCGCACGAAGCCGACCGTATCGGTGACGAGCACGGATCCGGAGCCCGTATCCAGCCGCCTCGTCGTCGGGTCCAGGGTCGCGAACAGCTTATCCTCCGCGAGCACGTCCCCGGTCGAGGCGATGGCGTTGAGGATGGACGACTTGCCCGCGTTGGTATAGCCCACGATGGCGGCGCGCTTGAGGGACAGGCGCTCCCGGCGCTTCCGCTGCGTGGCCCTGGACTTCCGCACTACGTCGAGCTCGTCCTCGATATCCGCTATCCTCTTGGAGATCTGCCGCCTATCCAGCTCTATCTTCTGCTCCCCCGAGCCCTTGGTGCCGTACCTGCCGCCCCGTTGCCTATGCAGGTCCCCGTAGGAGTGGGCGAGCCGAGGTAGCGAGTACCTGAGCCTCGCGAGCTCCACCTGCAGCGACGCCTCGCGGCTCCTGGCCCGGCTCGCGAATATGTCGATGATCAGCTCGGCGCGATCGTATACCGAGAGGCCCGACATGGTCTCCCAGTTGCGTTGCTGGACGGGGCTCAGGGTCTTGTCGAAGATGATCGAGTCGGCGCCCTCAGACTTGGCCGCCGCGATTATCTCTTCGACCTTGCCCGACCCGAGCATCGTAGCCGCGGTCCTGATCCGTAGCCCGACCAGGGCGTTGCCGACGACCTCAATGCCGAGGGTGGAAGCCAGGCCGGCCAGCTCCCTAAGGAGGCTCTCGGCCTCGGGCGCGCGTATCTCGCCGTCGCGTACGCCGACGAGGAAGGCCCGTTCCGGACGGGCGGCCGTTTCATGCAATTCGGTCACGCGGCTATAGTACCCTCTCGCGGCGTCGCGGGTCGAGTGCCAGAACGCGTATAATCGTACGGGACGCGCCTCCGGGTCCTTCGCGCTTGGCTATCGCGCGGTACCGATGATAGAATGCGACGCCGCGTCTCGATTTCCCGCCGGATACTAGGCGGCCCGCCGCGGCCAGGAAAAGGAGACTTCCATGTCAGTATCAATGGCCGATATCGGCAAGGCCGTCCTGGAGACGGAATACGCCGTCCGCGGCCCAATCGTAGCGCGCGCCCAGGAACTGGAGCGGGGCGGACGCGAGATCATCTACTGTAATATAGGCAACCCGCAGGCCCTCGGCCAGAAGCCGCTATCGTGGACCAGGCGTATACTCGCCCTCTGCGAGTATCCCGGCCTCGCCGCCCTCGCGCCCGGGGCCTTCCCGAGCGACGCCGTAGAGGCGGCTAAGGCCGTCCTCGACGGCTCGAAGCACGGCCTAGGCGCGTATTCCGAGAGCAAGGGGCTCAAGGTGGTACGCGACGCCGTGTCGGCGTTCATAACGAGGAGGGACGGCATAGCCTCCGATCCCGACGCCGTCTTCCTGACGGACGGAGCCTCCAAGGGCGTCCAGGCCGCGCTCAGGCTGATCATAGCGGACCCCGACGACGGGATCATGATACCTATCCCGCAGTACCCCCTCTATTCCGCCACCATAACGATGTACCAGGGCAGGCAGGTAGGCTACTACCTGGACGAGGAGAACGACTGGGCCTTGTCGCGGGAGCTGCTCGAGGAGGCCCTCGCCGAGGCGGCCAAGAAGGGCGTGCGCACGAAGGCCATCGTCGTCATCAACCCCGGCAATCCCACCGGCTCGGTCCTAAGGGCCGAGAACGTCAAGATGGTCCTGCGCTTCGCCAAGGACCACGGGCTGGCGATACTCGCCGACGAGGTATACCAGGACAACGTCTACCGCTCCGGCGAGAGCTTCGAGTCGTTCGCCAAGGCCGCCTCCGAGCTGGGCGAGAAGGACGTATCGCTCTTCAGCTTCCATTCCACCAGCAAGGGCTTCCTCGGCGAGTGCGGCCAGCGGGGCGGGTACATGGAAGTACGCAACGTCCCCGCCGACGTTATGGCCCAGATACTGAAGATGCAGTCCGTGAGCCTCTGCTCCAACCTCCCCGGCCAGGCGGCTATGTACAGCCTCGTGGCCCCTCCCCCGGAGGGCGGGCCGAGCCGCGCCGAGTACGACGCCGAGCGCGGGGCCATACTCGGGGAGCTCAAGGAGCGCGCGAGGCTCCTGGCCGACGGGCTTAACGCCGTCCCGGGCTTCCGCTGCAACGAGGTCGCGGGGGCCATGTACGCCTTCCCGCGCTTTACGCTGCCCGCCGGCAAGACCGACGCCCAGTGGTGCATGGCCCTGCTGGAGAGGACGGGCATATGCGTGGTCCCCGGTTCGGGCTTCGGCCAGCTACCCGGCACGGCCCACTTCCGCACGACGATCCTGCCCCCCCGCGACAAGCTCGCGGAGGTCGTCAGGTCTATAGCCGCGTTCGCCGCGGAATACCGCTAGTAAGCAAGGAGAACGACATGGAATGGAAAGCCAGCCATATTCTAGTCAAGGACCGCGCCTTGGCCCAGGAACTGGTACGCAAGGCCAAGCAGGGCGCCGATTTCGGCTCGCTCGCCAGGGAATACTCGACCTGCCCCTCTAAGTCGTCGGGCGGCGACCTGGGTTGGTTCGGCCCGGGCAAGATGGTCCCGGCCTTCGAAAGCGCCTGCAAGAGCCTCGGCGCCGGCTCTATATCCGACGTAGTGCAGACGCAATTCGGCTACCACGTCATCAAGGTAACGGGCAAGCGCGACTGATACGGAGATACACAGTATTACCACGGAGGGATTATGGCGGGGGACAGGTGGTTCGCGAGCGACAATAACGCGGCGGCGCATCCGAGGATCATGGAGGCGCTGCTGAAGGCCAACGCGGGCCACGCCGTAGGCTACGGCGACGACCCGTACACGGCCCGCGCCGAGGCGGCGGTCGCCGCCATGTTCGGCCCCGGAGCGGAGGTGCGCTTCGTGCTCAACGGCACGGGAGCCAACGTCTACGCCATCGGCTGCTTCGCGGGGGGCGGAGAAGCCGTCCTCTGCTCC
>Ga0180008_1000207_pt1 | contig 58501 bp, 47 predicted proteins | sample MM_PW_MetaG_FD_121121 | JGI IMG/M metagenome (GOLD analysis project Ga0180008, IMG submission 121121) | Groundwater microbial communities from the Aspo Hard Rock Laboratory (HRL) deep subsurface site, Sweden - MM_PW_MetaG | ecosystem: Environmental > Aquatic > Deep subsurface > Groundwater... | reverse complement strand
GTATCTTTGAATGCCGGGAAATTGGAAAGATGCTGGGTTCAATGATTCAAAATTCAGCAAAGTTTATCATCCACTGAACGCTGAAAGCTGCCCTCTGACCTCTCCGGCTTTGCCGGCTTAGGATAAGAGCATTGATAAAATATCATTTTCAGCGGAAACTATATTGATCTGAAAAAGATGAATTCAGGACAACAACAGTGCTGACTCCGGTAGAAATTAAAAAAACAAAACGCCTGCTGATACTTGCGGAGCTTCCCAGCGGTGCTGCTGTTTCCGGTATAGGAATAACTTTTCTCACCGGCTATTTTCTTTCCATTAAGGCGGGAAATGCGCAGATTGCCCTTCTCGGTGCCATTCCTGCTGCCTGCAGTCTTGCCGCAATTTTCGGGGGGTGGCTGCTCGGACACACCAGGAATTGGCGAAACTGGATAATACTGCTGCTGCTTTTGTTTTTCAGCGGACATATTCTCCTGGGACTCATGCCGGCTTTGTTTCCCGACATGGGGATGTCTTTCCGGATTAGAAGTGCACTGGTTATTCTTACTTGCGCATATGCATGTCTAAAAATCCAGGAAGTTTTCTGGTATTCCTGGGCATCGCGGATAATACCCGACGGACAGCGGGGTTCTTTTTTTGGGAAACTGCTTATCACGGCAACACTCGTTGGTATACCATGTGTGTATTTTATCGGAAAGGCACTCGATAAATATCCCGGTCAAAAATCTTTTGAAACGGTATTCGTCATCTGCGGTATTACAGGACTATTGGCCGGCATTGTATATACGCGCACTCCCCGTGTAAAACCGCCGGCCGAATCCGGCGCACAGTCAATACTCAGTCAAATCCTCATTGTCAGCAAAGATGCCATTTTCCGCCGGTTTCTTTTTTTTGTTCTGACGTACACACTCGCCAGTGCTCTTTGCGGCCCGTTTATCAGCGTGTACATGATTGATGTGCTGAAAATCCCTTTTAAAACAATTGCAATTTTCGGCATTTTTCAATCCACTGCGTTTATTTTATTCTCAATGATATGGGGATACCTGGTAGATAAATACGGCAGCAAACCGGTATTATTTATTAATTGCGTACCTCTTGCCGGAGTACTCCTGTTATGGATTTTTAATACTCCTTCCAATTATTATTTAGCAGGCATTATTCATGTTCTTAACGGCATGATTCTTGCCGGAGTTGCGGTTTCGCTGCATAACCAGATCATGCGTTTTTCAAGTCTTGAAAATCAGGCTGCCTATCAGACAATGTATCAGGTGGTCGTTGGTGCGCTGGGATTCTGCGCACCTATGATCGGAGGCGCTATTCTCTCAATGCTGAAAGGAAAAAGCATGACAGCTTTCGGCATGGAACTGGGGCCGTTTCATCTGTTGTTTCTGATAGCAGCACTTGCCGCACTGATTCCGCTTTTTTTTATCAAACGGCTGAACGAACCTCACGGGCGGAAAGCATCTTCTGTTTTGAGGAGTATTGTCGCTGCCAATCCGTTCATGGTCGCACTACGACTCTTCACCTATCACCGCAGTCTTGATGAAAATTCCAGGCTGCATGCAATTGCCGGGCTCGGTCATACCCGTAGTCCTGTTGTCGTCAGTGAACTGATAAATACACTTGACGATCCAAATTATTTTGTACGCCGGGAAGCAGCACTTTCTCTCGGCAGGATAAAGGATACCGAGGCGATAGGTCCTCTTCTTGTGAAACTTGCCGACGAACTTGCCAATATTCAGCAGGAATCCGCTTGGTCGCTGGGAAATATCCGGGCAGTAGAAAGTATTGCGCCCCTGATTGAATGCCTCAACGGTAAAGATTTAAAACTTCGGGGATACGCGGCAATGGCTCTTGGAGAAATCGGAGCCTCTGCAGCTATTGAGCCGCTCATGCATCTTCTCGAAAAAAGTAATGATCTTTTTGAAATCACAAGTGCGGCGAGCGCGCTGAGCTTACTGGGTTACCAGAAAGCGCTATGGAAAACACTTGAAAAACTTGTATCCAGTGAACAGCCCCTGGCCCGACGCCAACTGACGGTTTCATTGGCTGACTTAATCGGAAAACATGGTGATTTTTATCGTCTTCTGACACGTGAAGAAAGGGTGTATGGCGAAGGTGTCGGCAATATTCTTGGTAAAACATCACGGAAGATTGATAAAAAATGGCGCGATGGCCTTTGCGATGAGCAGTACAGGCTGGTGAAAGACAATGTACGGAACATCGAAAAGTATTACAACGAAAAACAATATGCTGATGTGCTTCGCGAAGTAGTTGCGTTATGCAGCGGGTTATTCGGACCTCAGCTTCACAAATATATGGAAATACAGGAAAAAGGGATCACGGTTATCCGGGAAATTCTATCTCAGAATATTTCCGGGGGAAAGGTGATAAGCTGGGAAGAAAGCCTGGTATCTGTGTATATTTTTGAACTTGTGTTTAATTCAGTAAAATATTAGTTATGGGGTTTATGGGAGTGCCCTTATGTGATACCGTTCGCACGCAAATGCCCGCTGTATTTTTTGTCAGAATTTTTAATATGCGCGGTTACCCAGTTTACTAAAAAATTCATAATTTCGATTGATACAAGAAGGCGTCCGGAATCGAAGCCCTTCTTGAATTCAGAAACTTTTTGTACGAACCCGGCATGTTCAGATTTGTGCGCCCCGGTATCAGGGTAGCCTGTTTTGGAAAAATAGTTTTCCTCTGTTGTAAAATGCGTGAGTGTATAGGAAACAAGACGGTTAAGCGTACTTTCAAGAACCGATTTTGCTTTTTTTTGCACCATTGCCTGATTGCAGACTTGACAAAACATCATTTTAAGTTTATACTATGGTTACGTAACCACAAATTATGACAAACACTGTTGTAAACCAGAAGCAAATCGCAGCAACACTCGGCATCAGCCAAATTCACGTATCCCGTGCTTTGTCCGGGAAAGGATATGTATCAGACGCCATCAGGGACCGTGTGCTGCGCACAGCAGAAAAAATGGGATACCAGCCGAACCTTCTCGCCCGTGGGCTCGCACGGAAAAAAAGCATGAATGTCGGTCTTTTATTTCCACTGGATAACCGTTTTTTAGGATACGGCATTCTCGGATCAGCTGTATTATTTATGCAGTCCCATAATCTGCTTAAAGCCGGCTATAACCCTGTTATCTTATCGAAACAGTTTCTTTTCGAAAATACTGATGCATATCTTGCAAATCTTCAGGTAGACGGAATTATCGCCTTCAGCATGACCGGGTATTTTCTTAATATTTTCAAAAAAACCGGGAAGCCGGTTGTTTCCATGTATCCTCAATATCAATTTAAGAAAACCGGAAACGATAACCGGCTTATACATATACTTGTTGATAAAAAAAGCGGCATAACCGAGCTTGCTGAATACACAAAAAAACAAAAAAAAAAATTATGTATAATTGGTTTTCATGGTACACAAGAAAAATTTTCTGATACGCATAATAGTTATTTTAAAATTATTTCTTCACTACATCCTGATTTCAGTGTAAGAGATGTCTTCCTTATCCCCAGAAATGTACATGGAATACAGCATAATTTAAATAAAATTATCAAACATTTAAAAAACTATTCGCTTATCTTTATTTCTAATCATATACTGCCGGTGTATTTACAGCAGATGATCACCGCTGGCTCTTTCCGCCCGGTTAAAAATACTGAATTTGTGTACGATGCGGTTCTTCCGTTTACAGATACTGTGAATGTAGAAATGAAAAGAATAACCTATTCACTTGAAGAAATGACGCGGATAGGAAATAACTGTGTTATTTCCGCTATTGAAAAGAAAGGCATTGAAAAAAATTACATAATTCCTTCATATCTATACCATAAAAAATAATAATCAGGAGCACTCATTATGTCAGCAGTTAAATTTATCCGTTCAGATGTATTATGCAAAAATTTCTTTACGTTAATTTTCATTATATTCACTGCGCTGATACACTATTCATCAGCAAATACTGAATCTCAATTTTTACTACAACCGGGATTAATCACCCGCGACTTATGGACGTTCGCCGGCGGAAAAGATCAGACTGCTGAAGCGGCCGACACACAATCGGTTTTATTTAAAGTGACGCCCGATAACCGCAATTGCGGCGTGATGGCATCATTTCCTTCAGAAAACTGGGAAAAATATAATCTGATAGGAATTGAAATTAACCCTCTTAACCGTGATATGCTGCCCGCCGATTTTCAAATAGCGTTTTACGAACCGCAGAAATGGTATTTCCCTGCATTTAAAGATTCGATCGGTAAATTATCAAAGGGCAACTCGACAGTGTTCATATATGACATCACATCAGTCAAAAGAGATTCACTTCAGAAATTACGCGTATATTACAATTATGCCAACCGTTTTTCCGGACAGGAAATAATTTTTAAAATCGGGAAAATTTATCTCGAAAAACCGCTTGAACCGCTGCCGGAGACAATATTAAAAGGACTTACGCATAAAGAAATGCAAGTGCGTGCTGATACTATTTTATCACTTGGTGAAAAACGTGAATTCATCAATGAATCAATCCCGTACCTGATTCAAATAATTACTGATTTTACTAAATTTGATTTTCAGACAGAAAACCGTCATGCCTTTGCGCAAGAGGAAAAAATACGGGCATGCGCGCTCGCGGTTCTCGCGGGCTATGGACCAGCCGCAGACAATGCCTTTACACGATTACTATTATGGCCGGATACGGGAGTAAGATTATCAGCAGCGTCGGCACTATATGGGAAAGGCCAATACAATCCAGTTTTTAATGAGCTGATAGAATGGGCGTCACCGCCATACGCATCAGAAGGTCCGAGCCTTCATCCAAACAGCGGTTTTGAGGCTGAAACCCTTCTGGGGTGGAAGATTCATTTAAAAGACGGCGCAGAAGGAGAAGGTGTTATTGATCGTACCCGTTCCAGGACAGGCCGGCAATCTCTGCAGATTACAAAAAAAAACGGCAGGGGTTATATTATGCTGCAGTCAAGTCAGCCCGTTTATCTGCCTGACACCGGAAATACACTCACCTACCGCATGTACTTTCAAAGTAAGGGTGCTTCTGTTTCTTCCCTGCTGATACCATGTTTTGAAGACAGTCAGGGCAATCTGTTCTATAACAACGAATCCGGAAGACACAGCGGGTTCAGCAGGCAAAGTCAATCAAGCCTGAGAGATACACCTGAAGGATTTTGGGATAAACGGATACTCACCTTAAATCCGCGTGTAAACGCAAAGCGGCAAACCAGCCCTCCGCTGGAAAAAGTATTTTTAACAATACTCGTGTACGGAAACCCTGTAAGAGTATGGTTAGATGATGTCACGTTTCCTTCCGATAACTGGAATATGCAGGTAAGCGCGCCGGTTTTCGCTCAACCTTTATTTAATAAAAAAACAGCACTTGAAATAATCAGCACACGTCCGGACGCGGCATGCACTGTACAGACGATTGACGGTATCCCTCAGATATTATTAAACGGACAGATTGTGCCTCCGGTTTTTAACCACAGCTGGCAGTCAAAGCACTCCGATTACGCTTTATTCGAAAAAAACAATATTGCAATGCATACAGTTGTGCTTCACTTTAACGATTACGAAGGCCGTACGGAAAGCGGAAAAGTAAACTGGCCGGGCGCGAAGCCGGTTTGGCCCGGCGCCTCAAAAAAAAATTATGATTTCAGCTATCCCATGGCTCTGATAGAAGATTTCGCTCTCAAAGCCCCGAATAGTTATATCGTGCTGGGATTTAATATAGGCTGGCCGGCGGATTACGTCACACGTAATCCTGATACTGAATGGGTTAATGAAAAAGGAGAAAAAGGTTATGGGAATTACGGATGGTTTGCAGGTTTTACATCAAAGCCGCTTGAAAAAGACATGTTTTACTGGCCAAGTCCATATTCCAAAAAAGCAATTAACGATGCAGCTGATGTTATCAGAGAATTTATGAAAATTTTCAGAAAATCACCGTTTAGTAAAATGCTCATAGGTGCGTTTGTCGCCGGAGGACACGACGGGCAATTCATGATTCACCATAACGGGCATGGAGAAATTGATGTTGCGTATTTTCAGGAGTGGCTAAAAAGTAAATACAAATCAGACCAGGCTCTCGCTAACGCATGGAACAAGCAGGGAATAACCTTCAGCAGTGCAGAGGTACCCAAAAAACAGGAAGTATCTGCAAGGCCCGGAACTTCGAGCGCGTTTTACGATCCTGTCGAATATGCGGCAAACGCCGATTACAGTGAATTCCGCGGACGCCAGATGTGGGTCATAAAAGACACCCTGCTTAAAGCGGCAAAAGAAGGCGCCGGAAAAAATATAATCGGCATGGCATGGAACATGGGAGGCGGGCTTATCGAAAACATTACGCACATTTTTAACACCGACGCACTGGATATTTTTATTACACAGCCTCTTTATCATCTCAGAATACCCGGACATGTAAGTGACTGGGCCGGCGGTTATAATTCACTGAGGCATAAGAAAAAAATGATGCTCAAGGAAATGGACACAAGGAGTTTCTTCAGAGAAGCGTATAAACAGGAAATGACCGTTATGAAAATGGGCACCCCGATGGACATGGGAATGTTCCGGGCTACTTACATGAAAGAAATCGGACAGGTAATTGCGCATCACCAGGGATACTGGTACTACGACATTTCAGAAAATGCATTCAGACACCCGCAGATTATGGCCGAGATCAATTTTCATGAAAAAGTTTTTAATATCGTACGCGCCGCAAAAGACAACTTTATTCCGGATGTTGCATTCGTGTACAGTGATTCATCAGTGAATTACTGCCGCCAAACCATCTGGGGTTTCAGAAGTTACGCATTTTTTGTACTTGAAACACTTGAACAGGCACTTCTTGCTTCAGGTGTTCCTGCCTCGAGATACTTCATTGAAGATGCGCTGCATAATCCTGATTTTCTGAAACACAAAGTATATATATTTGTAAACACGTACCATCTCACCGGTGCACAGCGGACATTTATTAATTTACTGAAAAAAAACGGCAACACACTGGTGTGGCATTATGCACCCGGATATATCGGAGAAAAAAATCTTTCTGAGAAAAATATTTCTGAACTGACCGGCATGAAAGTATCTACAGTGCTTTCTCCGGTACGTCAGCTCGTTTTCGCAGAAAAAACAAGCGACCCGCTTGCGAAAGGTCTTCCCGAAAACAATGGGGTGGGTGATTCATTACGGTTTTCTCATCTCGAAATTTCTTCCGTTGAATCCTTTCTTGATACTCAGCGTTTTGCGATTGAAGATCCTTCTGCGGTGAATCTCGCAAAATATGATGACGGTACTGTTGCCACAGCGGTTAAGCGGTTTCCGGGATGGACAAGTGTTTATTCTGCGGCTGTGGGCGGATTTAGTCCGGAACTTGTGCACAATATCGCTGAACAGTCCGGAGCATATTACGTGAGCGGACCGCACACCTGGGCAGAAGTAAATAATAACTTCTTAAGTATTCATGGATTGCAAAACAGGAAAAAAGAAACTGTTTTTCTCCCCCGTCAGTGCAGTGTAATTGATCCCCGTACGGATACGATCCTTTATAAAAACATTAAGAGCTTTCAGCTTGATATACAGGCGCAGGAAAGCTACTGGTTTTTACTGAAGTGAGAGACACTTCAGAGTAGTTTGATCCCTGATCAGCAGCTTACCTTTGCTCACCGCCATCGGAGCCCAAATCTGATTGCCGCGCAGCAGCCCTTTTATTGAACCAATAGGAGAAAATTTACTGCTGTCCGGTTCAAACATATACAAACTGCCGTTATTACCGTCAAGAAGTATGCACACTCCGTCAATGTAAATAATGCTGCCGAGTCCAAGCGTGGTCATTCCCTGAATTCCCTTTGTGCTCCACTGCAGTTCTCCGGCAAGATTAAGACATACCAGTCCATTTGCCCGTGCGTTTTCATTGCTGATTAAATAAATGTATTCATCAATAAAAAGCGGCTGATGAATTTGACTTCCATAATCTTTATTATGGAAAACGGTTGTCGCCTTCCATACACCCTCTTTCCTCGCAACTTGAATAAGAGCTGTCCCCGCCATATACCCGCCGGTGAGAATAAACCTTCCCTTGCCGATATGGACGGGATGTGGAATCATTGCGGTACCGCATTGAAAATCAGAATACGACCACAGCATTTTTCCGTCTGAAGGATCAATGCCGGCAATAGTGGGCGGATTACCGCTTTCGTTCCTGCGGCCGGCAGTACTGGTATATAACAGCATTTCCTGTCCGTCTACTATCGTCAGACACGGAGAAGAATATGAAGCACCTCCACCGAGAACAGAGCTTCCCCATACCAGCATCCCATCGGTCTTTTTGAGTGCGATGAGGCCTTTTTGTCCATGCGCATTAATGATGACGAGATCTTTATAAATAAGAGGCGATTGTGAAAATGCCCAGTACGGACGTTGTGCACCAAAATCATTGATAAGATGTTTTTGCCATTTGAGTGTTCCGCGTATTTTATCAACGCAGATAATATGCCCTAAAGGACCTACTGCGTACACATTCTGCGCATCTACAGCCGGACATGCCCTTGAACCGTCGTAACCGGTTTTTCCAGGCGCACCATAATCGTAAGCCCACAGCACTTCGCCGCTTGTGAGATCATAACACCGCAGTATGTCTTTTCTTCCCGCACCTTCACGGTCATTTGCAAGATCGAGTGTTTCACGATCAAGTATATATACTTTTCCGCTGTCCGCGACCGCCCCGCCGAAACCCGAGCCGAGAGACGTTTCCCAAAGAACTTCAGGAGAGCTTCTATCCCATTCTTTATTGATGTCAGTTTCGGGTGAAACGGCATTTCTTTCAGGACCGAATATCTGCGGCCAATTTCCAAACAGTGCATGAAGTGATATTAGTATCAAGACGATTATTTTATTCATTGTACTCTCCGCATTTAAAATAACGGTATTATACTATTAGAATAGAGTATTTAATCTGAGCTATAAATTTTCAGAGCTTAGTAGTCTTAACTAAAAGACATAATCCAGTGAAAGGAAATTTTCAGCTTTATAAATTTCACGGAGAGTGGTGCCCTCGATTGATGGCCCCGAATATATTGAAACCGAAGGTTCCACATTGAGATAATACCCTATCGCGCCCAGCGCTTCCTGCTTGGTGCCGCCATTACCGGCTAAAATCATAGTTTCGCTGTGTGATGCCGCTGCGGAGAATTTCATGAATATTTCTTCAAAAGAAGAACCGGATGCTTTTACCAGAGGAGGATGTTCGCTGCGCATTTGTACGACATACAAAGAAGCCGATATAAGCACTGCAGCAATCGCCGCCGCCCATTTAATACGGGATCGCAGAAGAGGGATCGTATGCTGTATAAGCTTTTGGCCAAACGGCACAGTCGGTTCCATCTTTACTACAGGCGGGAATGATTGTTTAATCAGTGTACTGAGAAGCGGCATTTCCGCACGGAGCATACGGCACGCACTGCATACTGCGGTATGGTCGTCAAGGATTTTTTTTTCACTTTCGGTCAGGTCGTTATCGACCGAACGGCTGATGAGTTCTTCAAAACAAGTGCACGGAGCATTTACATTCCCGGCGGTGTTTTCATTCTCCGGATTTACATTTTCTGAATTATCTTTCATAGAATTCATAAAACTTTCCTTTTAATGTATACCTTCTTACAAAGTGATTTTTTTTTGTTTGAAAATGTCGAGCAGTTTCCGCCTCGCCCGGTATACCCGTGTCCGCAGTGTAGCAAGAGGAATGCCGAGTTCCTCAGCTGCATCGGCGTAGGAATATTTTTCAAGCTCCACTAGTACTAGCGGCTGACGGAATAATTCATCGAGTTCAGTAATGGCTGAACGCACAGTGAGCGCGATATCACGTTCCGGAATGAATTCTCCGCCGGCTGACCCGCAGATAGCAATACCGTTTGTTTCAATAAGTGCGGCCTGACGTTTTTTTTTTCTGAGTTCATCTATTGCCCGGTTAAGTGTAACACGGTAGAGATATGAACTGAACTTTGCCTCACCGCGATATGCGGCCGACAGCGCAGGAATACGGCTGAACACTTCAGAGACAATATCCTGGGCACTGTCGTGATCTCCGCATATACGCGCGGCGAGGCGGGTTAGCCGTTGTCGGTCTATCCCTTCAATTTGTCCGGTATCCCAGCCGCTTAACTTGTTTTCAGATGCACTGTCAGCCGACATACTCAACGATAATGTTGCTATTTATTTACGATTTTCTTTATGTTGAGACTTTTGTCTTTGGTTCTGCTGCGGACCCATTTGACCCTGCATGTGCGGCGCACCCGGTTTTCTTTTCATTCCTTCAAGCAGTCTGCTGAACATCGTCCATTGTTCCGGGGTGAGGTCTTTCTTGATTTCGAGGTCTTTTAAAATGCTTTCCATTTCGAGATCGCCCAGTATTTTCATTTTTTGATCGATACTGCCTTTGATTTTTTTTGTATCTGGTTTATCCGCAAGAAGCGCCTCCTTAATGTCGAGTTCTACTCTTTGAATCTGGATCTGAAACCTTTGTACCTTTGTCTGATAATCGGACATGATGGTTTTAATTTTTTGATGCTGTGCATCTGTCAGATTAAGCATTTGTTTAATTTTGTCCTCAATCGGCCCTCCGCTAAAACTGCCGGGAGGATTTTCACCTTCTGCAGAAATCATTTCTACAGCGCCCCCCTCATTATCTGGTTGAATGGGGTCTGCAGCCTGTGCGTATACTCCTGCCGTATACATATTTATGGCTGCGCCGTAAAAAATACCTACAGCAATTTTTTTTATGGAATTTGCATTCATTATGATATCTCCTTATTTTTGATGTTTTTTGTGCTGATTTTCTCACGCATATACATTTAGACGGTGCTGCGGGTAAAAAAGTTCCCGGTAATGCCTTCGCACGTTAGAGTAAAAACCGGTTTTGCAACCGGTACCTGCCGAGTACCTTCCACTCATTTTTATAGATAAACGGTATCCGCCAGCCCCATAACCTGTCCTGCACTGCGGTAACACCGGGAAATACAAACGGCAGGTAGCCCGCATTATGAATAATCCATGGCCTTCCGTCAACCACATCTCTGCGGCGGGAAAGAATACCAATATGCAGGTTTTTTTCATCACCCGTATCCCATATCACAATGTCGCCGGGCAACCAATCCCGGTATCCCACCTCCGGGATACTGGAAAGAATGGTGAAGTTTTTTTCAAAAAATTTTTGCAGCACGCGAACCCTTCTGTGTTCGATAAAACGATCTGGATCCGGTACTCCATAGTATTCAGCATGCGCGCGCATATCCTGATACACCAGCATCTGCAGACCCACTCCGGCATTGCGGAGCGCGCGAACAACAAGATCGGTACAGACACCTTTATTCGGCGCAACATCACCGTACGGAAACATTTCCTGAATTTGATGTACACCATTTGAATAAAGAAGAGGTGTCTGGTGGGTGAGCATTTCACGGTCATACCATACACGTTCAGCCGCCTGCGCTTCCGCACCGAGAAGAATCCTCCGGTTCGGAAGCGGAATATCCTTATACTCGATAATCCGATAACTGTTATTTTGACTGATTCTACCCGGCTGTCTGGATATACGTATGGAATTGGTCTGAAAATTATTAATAACTTCAACGGTTTGAGGCACCCGTACTGCGCACGCGGAAAGAAGCAGCAACATTGTAAAAAGTACACCCAACGGCTTAGGAATTCTCATAAAATTTATATAATGCAAATAGCAGACAACTTCTCTGATATTTTACCATGTCATTTTTGAAACATGACATGAAGCTTGATCCGCAGAGCGATTACCCTGTGCATTAATCTGACGTCTATGGTATAATTTTTTTACTTTGATAATTCAACAGCTTTAATTACTGACAACAATTCTGCGCATAAAAATTTACTGAAACGAAATGCAGCATTTTACAGATGTTTTTAATAAAAAAATTCGTTTATCAGACGAGCGCGCAAACCACCTCATAGAGACACATCCAGAAATAAAAAGTCAAATCGAAAAGATTAAAGAAACATTATTAAATCCGGATTTAATAATACAGTCAAAAACTGATGATGAAGTTGACCTCTATTATAAATATTATTTGGTTACGACTGTCGGTGAAAAATATTTGTGTGTAGTAGTTAAAGTAACCATAGATGATTCTTTTATAATTACGGCCTATTTTACTGATTCTATTAAGGGAGGCGAAATTTTATGGAAAAAGAAATAAATATCTGGTACGATAAAGAAGGAGATTTTCTTGAAGTCATGTTTGAAAAAAAGGAAGGTTATTTTAAAGAAACGGACAATGACTCTGTTATGGAAAAAGTCGATAGAGACGGCCATATTATCGGATTTTCAATTTTAAAAGTTAATGATAAAAAAAATAAAATGCCTATACGCGCTCATCTCCGAAGTGTTGTTATTTAGGGAACATTTTCAATACTAAGCCGGCAATGGCGATGGCGTTCACCATGTACTACGTTCTGGTCCCGCATTTCTTAACTCTTTAAGGCATCCAAGTGGATCGTAGGTTTAACGTTATCATTCCTGACGATAACCTCATGCATCCAGATGTTATCGCCGATGCTCATCAAGGCAAAACAAAGAGTGCGCACGATGTTCTTCCTGTATTTACTGGGAGTATGCCCTTTCTTTTTCTTTTGAATACGCATGCAGCTATAATAGCGAGAACGGAACCGCCCGTTCCTTATCAGTGTTTCATTTCAATAGTCTTGATATTTTTAGCCGGAACATACACTGTCCCGCAAGCGACTGCATCCTGAGCGCGATCGACTGCTGATGCACTCCATCTCTTCTACGCCTCAGTCTTTAAAAAAAAAACTTACCTTCCTAAAGTATTATTGAACCTCATTGGGTTTAATTATTGCGTTACTGGAATAAAATCGGAGCATAAGCGGAATCAGCTCCTTTGCATCCTCGTAAACAAAGCTATGTCCTCCTCCGGGAATCTCACAATATTTGATATGTTTAAAATATTTCAGCGTTTCGCGCGCCTTTTTTTTCGGAAGTGCCTGATCCTTCGACCCATGTACCTGAAGTACGGGAATATCAATTGCCTTTGCTGCGTCAATACCGCTGTACCGGTACATTGATTCCAATACCTGCCGGGCATAATACGGGGGACGCTGAAAAATAATATTTTTAATATCATATTTTCCGCTGCGGGATACTGATCGCAGTGCGCGTTTTCTTAATAATTCCATCATCCAGAACATACGCGTGTCTGACAGAGTTCTGAAGGTTTCCGCACGAAAGGATAAATTTCTGATATCCGATTTATTGTACCCCGGTATATAACTGGCCAGAAGCGTTACACTCTGTATCCGGTCCTTAAGGCAGCCTGCCGCTATATGCTGAGCGATGATGCCGCCGAAAGAACATCCCGCGAGATGAAACCGGTCAACTCCCGCTTCTGCAAGCCATTGTGATAATATCGTACAAAAATCGCTGAGCCTCCCTGTGTAGAGCGGAGAAGTTTCAGGCAGATTTATTGCGAGCAGACGAAAATATGCCGACAGGGAAGAGAGATGTGCAAATGTCCTTCCATCGAGGCTTAATCCATGAATCATTACCAGTACAGGCGCGTCCGGGGATGGTCCGGCTATTTCAAAATATGAATAATCCCCCTGTGACGTTTTTTTAAGCTCCCAGGCTCCGCGGTCATACCCCGTAAACCGCGCCGGTATATCCGCAACATTTTTCAGGTCATTTTCTACCCGTGTATCTGCCGCAAAAAAAGAAAAAAATTTAAGTAATGCTAAAAGAAAACGCATTCGCATGTTTCTTCCGGATCACCCTGCCGCTGCCCGGATTTCAGCCCCTGGATCGGGCCGGAAAACATTCATGCGAACCGAGAGTGAAAATAAGTACGGGTAGTCTGTCTGCTGATGGCGCAGATGTAATAGCCACTCAGTAAAAAAGTGTTTATACACTCTGGTAATATCACCTGACAAATGAGACAAGTCTTCACGGCTCAGTGAAGTTAAACTGTGCCGCAAATCGAGCTCATCGTGAAGATGATAGACCGCATGAAGAAGATCCGTACAATTTTCATGCTCGGTAAGCACAGGATTTTCCATCATTCGGATCAGGAAGTCGTGCTTTGTCTTGAGACTGAGATGAAATGCACTCAGGTCAATACGTTCAGGCCGGATACAGAAGGTATGCGTTTTCACAAGGCGAAGCGCATTTTGAAAATCAGTTCCCGTCCATGAATTATTTACCTGAAGCCCTGCGCCTAACGCGTCATGCTTCTCATCGAAGATTTTATAATTCGTTAAAAAAAGTGTACCTATTTCGGAAAAGAAAGTTCCCATAATCATAGATCGCTTTCGTTTTCTTTCACGCCGTTCACGGAAGTCAAGAAGTTTGTGCAGCACAAGTGTTACTAAAAGCATTTCAAGAGGCAAAAACGCAATATCGCCCACAAGATAAATAATAATATGGTGCAGGTCATGGAAAAAAATATAATGCACTCCGTAAAAAAGTCCGGAAGCCGCCAAAAGCCCCATACTTAAAAACAAGTACCAATATTTTTTTTTCATTTAGATTTCACCCTTTGAAATTTTATAACACCCAAGCCATGTACATTTTATCATAGTTTAGAAGCTGCCAATAGCAAAGTGGAAGTTTTTCCCAGGGAAAACGCAAACTTTTAGTTTCAGTGGTATTTCTCGTTTTCTATAGCCGAGTAGAAAGGTTGCATTGACGGCAATTCAGTACGGTTCTATTTTCTTTTTTTGAAAGATGCAGTGCAAAGGTTACAACAAAAGTTATTCAGTGCGGCGTCAAAAAGGAAAAATTGGCAGGATGCCAAATTTTTTCCTTTTTGCCGAGTGAAGCCGACGCCAGGATGGCAGAGGCGAACGTCCGCCTGAATAGCTTTTGTTGTAATCCTTTGCGCGATGCCTCGTCGAAAGAACTAGGCCGCACTGAATTGCCGGCAAAAAATCACCTTCCGCCAAAATACGCCGCACGCACACTTTCATTTCCGCGGAGGTTTTCTGCAGATCCTGATAATGTGACACGTCCGTTTTCTATCACATAACCGCTATGCGCCAGAGAGAGAGCCATATGTGCATTTTGCTCCACAAGCAGTACTGCGGTGCGGGAATTTCTGTTCAGTTCACGTATTATCGAAAAAATTTGCTTTACCGCACGCGGCGCAAGACCGAGCGAAGGTTCATCCAGAAGGAGAAGTTCAGGTTTTGCCATAAGAGCGCGCGAGACGGCGAGCATCTGCTGCTCTCCGCCGGAAAGGCTCCCTCCGGGCAGGTGGCGACGCTCGTAAAGAATAGGATACATGTCGTAAATTTTTCTGAGATCAATGTTCACTTCACGCCGATCCTTCCGGAGAAATGCGCCAAGCAGCAGATTTTCTTCAACGGTCATTAATGGGAAAATACGCCGGCCTTCAGGAACCTGTATTATTCCAAGACGGACTATATTACCTGCCTGCATTCCGGTTATGTCCGTGTCTTTAAATATTATTTTTCCGCTACGCGGACTGAGTATGCCGCTGATAGCCATAAGCACCGTAGTTTTACCTGCACCGTTTGCGCCGATAAGCGCAGTTATTTCACCGGGATTAACCGTAAGGTTTATTCCGTGAAGAACATCACCGCTTCCGTATCCGCAGGTAAAATTATGTATGGATAACATTGCGCTCAGTCCTCTGTACCGAGATATGCTTTAATGACAGCGGGGTTTTCCGATACTTCCTGAGGTGTGCCTTCCGCTATCATAGTGCCGTAATCAAGTACGTAAATATAATCGCTGATATTCATCACAAGTTTCATGTCGTGTTCGATGAGCGTGATGGAAAGACCATACTGTGAACGGAGCCGGAAAATTAACCCGTCGAGGTCGGTTGTTTCACGTGGATTAAGCCCTGCCGCAGGTTCATCGAGAAGAAGCAGCACTGGATTTGACGCAAGCGCCCGTCCGATTTCCAGTTTCCGCTGCGCGCCGTAGGGAAGACTGTCGGCGGTATGGTTCACATAATTCTCAAGTCCGAGTGTTTTAAGGATTGTGTAGCTTTCATGAATGACACGTTCTTCCTCTTCCATAGTTTTTTTACCACGGAGTATTGCGCCGAGTATACCTGCGCTGAGTGTAGTATGCATACCGATCATGATATTTTCAAGCGCGGTCATTTTTCTGAAAAGACGGATATTCTGAAAAGTGCGGGCAATACCGAGGCGGGAAATATCGTGCGTTTTTTTCCCCGCGAGTTCTACGGCTATTTCTTCTGATGTGTCATTCACTTCGTCATTCGATACGGGTATTGACGTGTGACTTTCTGTGCCGCTTTCTGCTTCATAGCGTCTCCGGAGCAGCATACTGCCTTGCGACGGCGAATAAATGCCGGTCAGACAATTAAAAATAGTAGTTTTCCCCGCGCCGTTTGGACCGATAAAAGAAGTAATCATTCCCCTCGGTACGGTAAAATTAATATCCTTAAGCGCGTGTATACCGCCGAAGCGCATGTGCAGAGAAGACGCCTTAAGAATGAAATTACTGTCCAGCCGTTTCCTCCGTTTTTTCAGTTACCGTACCGTCTTTAAAAAATGCATGACGGCGGATTACGGGAATAATACCCGAGGGTTTAAACAGCATCATCAGTACCATTACTCCGCCGAAAACCAGCATTCGGTATTGCGAAAACACACGGAGATATTCCGGAGTGAGGCTCATCACCAGAGATGCAATAATAATTCCCGGTATTGAACCCATTCCTCCGAGCACTACCATGCAGAGAATGATAACTGATTCCCAGAATGTAAAACAGACCGGGCTGATAAAAGTTGTTTTTGCGGCAAATATCACACCCGCGATTCCCGCAATGGCCGCGCCGAAACTGAACGCACTTATTTTAACACGGCTTGTGTTAATACCGACCGAACGGCTTGCGAGTTCATCTTCTCGAAGGGCAAGCCATGACCGTCCAAGACGGGAATGTTCAAGCCGCCATACGGCGATAATAACGATCACAACCAATACAATCACCAGAAAGTACAGAAAAATGATTGATCCATGTAATGTGAGAACCTTTCCCGGTAAAACAGGCTTTGGTATGTTTCCGATACCCGCTGCGCCGCCGGTAAATCCGCTCTGGTTTTCAAGAAAAAGCCTGAGAATTTCTCCAAACCCGAGTGTAACAATCGCCAGATAATCGCCACGCAGGCGAAGTACGGGAAGCGCGAGCAGCCATCCCGCAAATGCAGAGAAAACCGCAGCAATGGGAATGGCAGCCCAGAAATTTATTCCAAGGTATGTATGACAGAGCGCGTATGTATATGCGCCGATGGCATAAAAACCTGCATAACCGAGATTCAAAAGTCCTCCGAGACCGGTCACAATATTCAGGCCGAGCGCGAGCATAATATATATGAGGGCATTAATCATTATGTTCGTATGGTACATCGGCGCGAAAAACGGGTATAGAAGAAAAAACAATGCGCCGCATACCGCAGCAGGAAGCATTGCTTTATTGTTTAGAAAATTTTTTCCGACATTTTTTTTGATTGCAGTTGATTTCTGATTGGTCCGTTGGGCAATAAGTGAGATAATAAAAACCGCAATGGCGATAATTATGGCATTCTTCCATCTGAAAAAAAAGTTTTTCCCATCAGGACTTAGACGTATCACGGCAATTGGAAACGTGAGCGCCGCAAACCACAGGGCATTTCGTACTGCAGTTATATTCATACTTTTTCTTTCGCCGTACTGCCGAAAAGACCTGCGGGTTTAAAAATAAGAATTACAATAAGGATAACGAAAGCAAACAAGTCTTCGTACTGGCTGGAAATATATCCTGAGCCGAAACTTTCCGTAAAACCAAGTACGAGACTTCCGGCTACCGCGCCGGGAATACTGCCGATACCGCCGAGTACCGCAGCGACAAATGCTTTAAGTCCGGCGGTGAAACCGATGTAAAAATTAATTTGTCCCGTCTGCGCGCTGATTAATACGCCGCCGATTGCCGCGGTCGCAGATCCGATGACAAAACACTGAGCGGTGACAGAATTCAGATTAATTCCGAGAAGCTGAGCCATTATCTGATCCTGAGCCGCAGCACGCATTGCTTTTCCGGCCATTGTCTTCGTGATGAAAAACCAAAGGATGATCATAATCAGGAGAGCGGAGGCAAGGATTATTATTTGTCCGGAGTTCAGTATATGACGGATACCGGAGAGAAAAGACAGCTCCGGAAATAAATTCGGAAAGTTAAGAAAATCCGATGTCTGCATAAGCATTACATAGTTCTGAAGAACAAGCGACATCCCGATGGCGGTGATCAGTGCGGATAGCCGCGGCGCATTCCGGAGCCTGCGGTAGGCAATTTTTTCGATTGTGTAGCCGTACGCTCCGGCACACACCGCTGAGGTAATCAGTACCGCAGGGAGGATAAACGGCAGCGGAAGTCCTGAATAAGTAAAAACCGTATATGCAATTAGGCCGGTGAATGCCCCGATCATATAAATTTCACCATGCGCAAAATTAATGAGCTGCACCACGCCATACACCATCGTGTAACCGAGCGCGATGAGCGCGTAAATACTGCCCTTTGTCAGCCCTGAAAAAAAAAGACTTAAGAAATAATTTTGCTGCATGCGGGCACCCGGTGCATGCGTGTACGGTACGCGGGTACCCTATTCTGCCGGGATATACACGCCGTTATCGACTCTGTACATGGAAAAGTCTATGCCTGAAGCATCTCCGAGCGCATCAAATCTGATTTGCCCCAGAGTAGTGTTACAGTAGTTTTCACGCAGTGCACTCTTTATTTTTTCATACTCTGTGCTGCCTGCCTTTTCAATCGCGCTGAAAAGAGCTTCAGCGGCTGCATATGCCTGGAAGAAAAACGCGCCCGGTTCTTCATTGTATCTGCTCCGGTGTTCGGCCGCAGCAGCCTGGTAAAGCGGATTAGATGAGGTATCTACAGGGCCTGTCGCATATACTCCTTCAGCGTATTTTCCGGCAACCCGGATGAATGTATCGTCCTTCACACCGTCATCGGAAACAAACCACTGTATCATGTTTTTTTTCCGCATCTGTGTGACCAGTTTGGATGCTTCGGGGTGATAGCCGCCATAGACCACCACATCCGCCCCTGATACGGCAATTTTATTAATAACCGCGCTGTAATCAACCGCGCCAGCGGTAATACCATCAAAGACGACAATCTTTGCTCTTCCATCTTCTTCAAAATACAGTTTGGCAGTTTCAGCAAACCCCTTTCCGTAATCGCCTTTATCGTGGAGAATAGCAATTTTACTGCCTTTAAGCTTGTTGAGCACAAACAGTGCGCACACTTTTGCCTGCGCGTCATCCGGCGCGATGGTACGGAAAAAATTCGAAAACTCTCCGCTTTTAGTAAGGGGAGGATTGGTCGCCGAAGGAGAAATACAGACAATACGCGAATCACGGTAGAGCGGCAGCGCTGCCCGTGTCGCGCCCGAACATATATGACCGATTACCGCGATGACTTTGCGCCCGATAAGCCGTGCGGCAGTATTCACCGCAATTTCAGGTTTGCAGACATCGTCTTCGATAATAAGCTCAATCTGTTTACCCGCAATGCCTCCGTTTTTATTCCAAATATCCGCAACAATTTTAACCGCATTCACACTCGGCAACCCGTATGAGGCGAGGTCGCCTGAATGCGCCCCCGCGACGCCGATGCGGATTGTATCTTTGGACCCCGAACCGCAGCCGGTAAGGAAAAATGCAAGTATAAGCAGAATTCCTGCTTTGTACTGTACAGAACAGGAGTTTATTAAGGATTTCCGTACTGAATGTGCTTCAGGTAAAATGTGTCTTATTTTCATTAAAGGCCTCACGATATTTTTATGGTAATTATAATATTAAATTAGTTTTGGCTGGCTAGTACAGGTGTTAATCAAAAACCCTAAGTATTCCTTGCGCCCAATTACTGATATGGGTATAGGTCTTTTCAATTTTTCCATCAGCAGCTCTAAAAAGCAGCCTCACATCATTATAATTTATTGAGTTATCATAAACATAGAGACGATCAACAATCTTTGCTATTGCACAGCAATTGGCTATTGACTTTGAATATCTACTGATTACTTTGGACGTCGGCACGTCATGTCCGCCTTCCATGACTCGGTTGGCAATCCTTCCAGCATTAATAACCGGGCTATCTGTGCACACAAAAAATAGTCTTATAAAAAAACCAGCGTTTTTTGCCCGCTTTAAAAAATCAACTTTATCAGGTGCAGAAAAAACTGTTTCGAAACAAAGACTTTTTTTTTGATTCAAACACTCCTCCCTTTTTTCAGCGGAAAAAATTAACGCTTTTAAAATTGCGTCTGTTGAGTTCCAATCACCAAATGTATCTTGAGCAATTTGATCAGGATTAACATAGGTGCAATCTTCAACCCACTTGTGTTCTAAAATTTTTCCGGTTACGGAGGTTTTCCCGGATCCGTTTGGACCAGCGATAACAATAAGTTTTGGTTTCATTTATAAATATTATTTTGCAAGAGCTTCCATAATCTGCTGTTTAATTTTTTCCCGGAGTTCCCATTCGGCTTTTTCAGCCTTCTTTTTTGCATCGACAGCCACCGCATGCATTATCATTTTTAAATCATCGTCACTTGGTTCTTCATCATAGATAAATCTATATGGTTTATTCGTTTGTTCCATAATAGTTCCTTTATGTGTTATTTTCACATATTTTTCATTAAATTTCTACATTCAGATGGTCTAAGGTTGCTATACCGGCAGACAGTCTAAGCCAGGGCTGACGTCCCTGTGCATATGATAGCGTTTTTATCAAAAATAAAAAACTAATATACTGGAATTTTTTTATAAAATACTGGATGTATACACGGAAAAAACATTGTATACTGTGAACGGAATAATAGCAGGAGACTCTAATGCCCATGAAAACATTTAGTACCATTTTTTTAATCACTTTCGCATCACTGCTGCCGCTCCGGCCTAACCTGGTACAGAACCCGTCTTTCGAGGATGCCGATGAAAGCGCAAAGCGCCCCGCTTCATGGCTAAATAGTCTTAATGGGGCCGCCAGCGGCATTCCTGACGGGGTAAACGTCGAGATGGTTCTGGATGAAGAAGAAAAACGAAACGGAGAAAAGTCACTTCGCATTACGCATACCGAAACCGCTGTCAATTTCAGCACATCTTATCAGACTATTGCGGTTAAAACAAATACCATTTATAAAGTTTCAGTATTCGCAAAAGTATCTTCAGATATTAAATCTCTCCCCGGCGGCGCACCCCGGCTTTACATCACAGGAGTCGGCGGAAAACAGGATTCACTGGTTATATTTGAGCCTATGGATACTGATTGGTCATTTCTGAATAATTTTTTTAATTCGAAAGATTTTACCTCAGTAAAACTGCAGGTCTATCTGCATAATACCGGAGGAACCGTCTGGTATGATGATGTAGTTCTCGAGGAAGCAGTTCCCGTCACCAACAGAAATTGGGCTTTCGATGAAGAAGGCACGTGTAATGAATGGATTGTAACCGGAGGAAGGGGCAGTCAGGGCAAAGAAACCCTGGCAATTACCACTCAGAAAATGGTGTACATACACTCTCCGCTTTTCGCAATTCCATCCAAGGCTGCACAGGCGCTGCGCATCGTCATAAAGTCATCTCATAACGGTACTCTGCATATAAATTTAAAACGGCAAAACGGGGGCTGGATGGGTAACTACGCTTACCCTATCATCGGGGATAATCTTTTTCATGAAAAAGTATTCCTGCTCAATGAACCATGGGCAAAAGATTTTGAGCAGGCACGCTTTGCGCTCACCGGAATGGAAAGCGGAACTCTCGTAGAAATTCGTTCTATTGAATTTTTATCCGGACCGCCGGCAAATCACATCCTCAACGGATCATTTGAAAATTTCAGGAAGAGTACCGGAATTACTCCATGGAGCTCATCCGTCTCTCAGATGGAAATTTCCGTTGCGAGCGGCAAAGCCAGCGGCGGCAACAGGTCGCTGCGCATCAGAGGACAGGGCCGCACAGAGATATCAACTTCCGTCGATTTTGACCGGATGGATGAAACACAGACGTGGGTGATTGCTTTCAGTTATCTATGCGCCAAAACAGATACCAGCGAAACAAACCGGATCACACTCACCTTTTACGATGCTCTTGAAAAAGAACTTGAAAACCGTGTTTTTGACATACCGCCCGGCAGCGGAAACCAATTTAAGAATTTCAACCGGGAATTCTCTCCTCATTTATTGACAAAACGAATAGCAATCAACCTTAACGTTAATTTTATTCAGAAAAATGAAATGTATTTTGATGAATTTTCTCTCACAAAAAAAAATAAAAGCGTGTCTGAATCTCCGGGCGTCGGTAATGCATGGCAGGCTGAATGGATCAGACCCGGAGCCGGCAATTATGTAACCGGAAACATGTATTTTCGAAAAACATTTTACATAACAAATGAATCTTCTGTCGCCAGCCTCATTGTTACATCTGATGACTTTCTTACCGGTGTTTACGTTAACGGAAAGGATCTCGGTCTTCGGAAAAATGCGGCTAACCTTTGGGATGTTGACCGTTATGAAATTGCGCACTTACTCATTAAAGGTAAAAATACTCTGTCAATATCTACGTTAAATCCATTCACCGACGGCGGCCTTTTGTGTGAACTGGGTATAATTTTTAAAAACGGCTCCTATCAATTAATTAAATCAGATCCATCTTTTAAATCAACAACAAATATTTTTCCGGACTGGACAGCTTCTGAATATAATGATTCCGCATGGCAGCAGAATTCTTTTTCATACGGCACTCCGCCGGTTTTACCATGGCGGGACAGAGTAAAGCATGACTACATTGGAAAACTGGAGCCTCTTGAAATTTCAGCTGCACAATTCCCAAAAACAGTGACCGCCGGTGAAACTAATACTCTTGAATTAACATTTATGGCCAATGAAGAAGAGGTGACAATTAAAATATACCTCGAATCAGGCGAAAGCACATTTAATCTTGGAGAACGGCATCTGAGCGGGTTGCTGCCCGGCAAAAAAAATACTAAGAAAATAAATCTCGTCTTTTCTGAATTTTTACCGAAGGAAAATTGCCTGCTGTCTGTCGGGTTTAATAAATTCTGGGCTATAGGTAAAAACATAGAAAACAACCGGATAAGTTTACCTATCCGGATAACCCGCCCCCCTGTCCCGGCTGTAACGCACACCGCAAAAACCGTTTTCAAAAACGGCATTCCACGATTGTCCATAAATGGAAGGGATTGGGCGCTTAACCATCATTGGTGCGGCAGCTTTCAGGGAGGTATCGAAACTGTATATAATGAAGCAAAGCTCGGCAATGTCCGGGATAACGGTATCCATCAATACTTTATTATGGTTTTCAATTTCGGAGGCAGTAATGCATGGAAGGGATCGTATGATTTCAGTGCTTTTGATGAACCAATTCTGCAGATACTTCAGATTGATCCGGAAGCGCACATTCTGCTTCAATTTCCGGTCGATATGTATTACAACAAATATACAAAAGAATGGAAAAAACAAAATCCTGACGAATTAATGCGGGATGAGTCAGGGCAGACCCAACTGCCGATAAATGGTCAAATCAAAGATGAATTGACCAGCTGGGCTTCAGAAAAATGGCTTACGTACACAAAAAAAATGATCGCAGATCTAATCAGAGATATTGACGCACAGACATATGGAAAAAGAATTATCGGTTACATGCCGCTGGCAGGTCTGGGTACCGAATGGTGCTACTGGGGCGGATTTGGACAATTCCAAGCCGACTACGGGAAACCTTTTGCGGCCGGGTTCAGAAATTTCTGTAAAAACAAATATCAAAGTCTTGCCGCAATCAATGTTGCCTGGAAAACAAATCTCGCTTCTTTTGATAACATCGCCCTGCCTACGGGAGCGGAGCGCAACACCGGTGATTATTTTACATTCATTGATCCGGCTATCAGTATGAAACACGCCGATTTCCGTGAATTCTTTTCATTTGTCCCGGCCAATGCCATCATTGAAATAGGAAAAACTGTTAAACAAGTCAGCAAAAATAATGCTCTATACGGAACATATTACGGCTATCTGGCTACCTTGCTCAAGGAACGTAACGACAGCGGCTACTTTGCGATTGAATCTTTATTGAACTCACCGGCAATAGATTTCATCAGCGGTCTGGTCCGCTATGACAATCGGCGGCCGGGGCAGGAGAGCGGTACTTATATGCCATATGAAGGAAGCATGGAATTACACAGTAAAATTGTTTACATACAATCCGATCTTCGTACAGTACGGTCCACTGATGATTTCAGTCACTACAAAGCCGTGGATATACACGGAAGCATTTCCAGTATCCAGCGCGAATTAGGACGATCATTTATTGATAATACTGGATTCGAATTCGGGTATGCCAGCCTCGGCTGGATGGCAGAGGACAAACGCATGATGCAGGTAATCGGCCGCGGACATGAAATTGAGCGGGAACTCTGGAATATTCCCATTAAAACAATGGATCCCCGGACATCAATCGCGGTTATAGTCGACGGGAAATGCTCGGATTATACAATTACAAAAAGCGACGTGCACGAGGTAACCATGGTTGCGCAAATTCCGCTGATGTATCACGCAGGTGTTGGTGTGGATTTATTTCTTCTATCCGATCTGGATAAAATTCCCGATTATAAATGTTATTTTTTTCTGAATACGTTCCGGATAACCGATAGTCAGAAAAAAATTATTGAAACCAGGCTGAAAAAAAACAATAATACACTGGTCTGGGTTTACGCTCCCGGACTGATAGGTAATAACACACTTGACAGCGGAAACATTTCTAAAATAACCGGTATCCGTATGGAGGTAACTGAAAAAGAGTTCAAACCCGCCGTTATCATCAGTGAGGAAAAAGGACCGATTAAACTGCCGGGCTGTTCAGGTAGAACATACACATACACTTCGACTGTAAAAATAGGCCCGCATTTTATTCCCGCTGACGGCAAAGTACTGGGTACCATCGAAGGCAGTGAAGCCCCGGGGCTCGTTGTCAGGAAATTTCCTGAGTGGACATCGGTATACTCTTTCGTGCCGTCACTGCCGGCTTTTTTAGTGCGCGCAATTGCCGAGTATTCGGGAATTCACATTGCGAACCGTGAAGAAAGCGATACGACGTATGCGTCAGACCGGTTGCTTTGCATTCATACTGCCAACCCGGGAAAACGAACCATCTATCTGCCTCCGGCATGCCAGAAAGGAGCGCGCGAAATGTTCCGCAACCGGAATTATCCGGTTAAAAACGGAGTGTTGGAACTGGAAGTTGAAGCGCTCAGTACATACATGTTTTTTTTTGAATAACTTCAACCGGTAAAACAATAATCTATAGAGTGATCAGTAATATTTCTAATTATAAAGCCGAAAAATACCTGAAACCCGGTCAGGTTTTCGCAGTGTACCGCAGCTCAACCAATCAGCCGTCAGAAATCTGGCACGATCATGATTTTTTTGAAGTTGCAGTTGTTATCGAAGGCCGCGGAAGTCATAAAACGCTCGAAAAAAAAACAACCTATCGCAAAGGCTCTCTGCACTTCATCAGCATTGGAAAGCCCCACGCCTACACTGTTCTGGCCCCTACTACCACTATTAACTTCATTATCACGAAGAATTTTTTAAAGAAAATTTCCATTCCGCAGATTTTGCAGCCAATATTCGAAAAGTCAGGCCGGCACACCTCATCATCAGATCAGGCAGGAAGCACCTTGTCAGTACAGATACCTGCCGAACACTTCATTTCAATCCGTGCGGTTGCTGAAGACCTGTTATATGAACACCGCGCCATGCGTGATGATTACCTTAATGTGCAGGTGTGTGATTTTCAGAAATTTCTTTTACTTGTGAAGAGGGTTTTGCTAGGGCAGACTGATGCAGCGCCGTCTGCGGATAAAAAAGACCAATACATCAGTGCGGCTGCCGATTTCATGAACCGCAATCATGCCCGGACCATGTCGCTCGCCGATATTGCCGGTGCGGCCAATTTAAGCCGTATTTATTTCACCGCGCTGTTCAAGAAAAAAACCGGTTATTCTCCCTTTGAATATCTCAATGAGGTGAGAATCATCAAAGCCTGCGATCTGCTCAAAACGACGGATAAAAAAGTGACCGCAATTTGCTATGAGGTGGGATATAACAACTCTTCTTTCTTTTATGAAGTATTCACCAGGCAAACCGGCATGAAACCGCTGCAATACCGGACCGTATCCAGAAAGTAATATACTTAAAACTTATTAAACGGGGAAAAAAATGCAAATATCTGAATTGCCTCTTGGATCTAATCCTGAATCTTTGCCATGCCCTCACTTTCCTGCGGGATATCAAGCCGTCATTTTCCGCAATTGGGAAATAATTCCGCCTTCCAAACTTGCGGAATTATTACATACAACCGAAGAAAATATTATCCTTGCCGCCGGAGATATGGGTTTATTCTCGCCGGGGGCAGTTTCAAGTTCGTGGCTCACACGCGGGTATCTGACCATCATCCGGAATAACTGGCATCTTCTGCCGTATGAACAGCTTCTTGAACTGCTCGGCTGGACTGCAGACCGATTGGAAGCAGTTCTTCTGGAAGAAGATTTTCTTTGGCATAAACTGGGAGATCTCAAACCGAAATGCGCAATGGTTCTTTACCGCACACTTTCACCTGAAGAAAAAATACGCACCAGCCGTATCCGCCAAATCATAAATAAATATTTCCCGGACCGCAACACACCTGCCGGGGAAAAACCATTTGATTTTGTTAAAACTCTTTCCGCTCCGATACCCAACTCCGGAATAAAAAAAAATGAAAAAAAAAATAAAAGCAATTTTGATCTGCAATATATATTTTCGTATTTAGCGTCCACCGGCGATGTGCTGCTTGATATGGAAGAACGGGATCCGTATCCTGAAGGTTTGCTCTCCCGTTACGCTGCACTTGGTGTAAACGGTATATGGCTTCAGGCGATTTTATACCAGCTGTTTCCATGGGAACCGGCAATGGAACTTTCTGCCGGTTATGAAAAAAGACTCACTAATCTCCGGATACTTACCGAACGTGCAAGGAAGTACGGCATTGGTCTTTATCTGTATTTGAATGAACCGCGCAGTCTGCCTCTGCGTTTTTTTGAAAATCACAAAAAAATCAAAGGTGTTACCAATGATAACGGGTTAACGGCTGCATTATGCACATCAAATCAGGACGTACTTGACTTTATTGAAGATGCTGCTGCAGACGTTTTTAAAAAAGTACCAGGACTGGCGGGATTTTTTACTATCTCGATGAGCGAAAATCTCACTCACTGCCATTCACGCGGTTATGGAGAACGCTGCCCGCTGTGCGCACCGCGTCCGGTGAGTGAGATAGTAGCCGAAATAAACAATGCCCTCGAACGCGGAGCGCATCGCTCAAAACCTGACGCCAGAATTATAGCCTGGAACTGGGCATGGAATTTCCCCTATAACGGGGTTTATAAAGACTGGGCGCCCGGTGTTATTGAAAAATTACATCCCGGTGTTGAAATTCAGTGCACAAGTGAAGAAGCTATGGCAACCAGAATTGGGGGAATTTCAGGCATAGTGCTTGACTATACAATATCCCAGCCTGGTCCCGGCGAAAGAGCAAAAAACATCTGGAGACTTGCGCGGGCTCATGGTTTAAAAACCGCTGCTAAGGTACAGTTCAACAACTCCTGGGAATGTTCGGCGGTACCGTATATTCCGGTGCCGCAACTTGTAGAGGAACATCAAAATAATCTTAAAAATGAAGGAGTAAATTCACTGATGCTCTCCTGGACACTTGGCGGCTATCCTTCCGCTAACCTTAAGCTGCTAAATCAATCCGTTGAGGAATATGCCCTTGAAAATTTCGGAAGCGCAGCTGAAAAAATTTTAAAAGTTTACAATATTTTCAGTAATTCTTTCCGTGAATTCCCTTTTAACATCACCGTACTGTATAACGGCCCTCAGAATTACGGACCGAAAAACCTGCTATACGAAAAACCAACAGGTTACCGTTCCTCTATGGTGGGTTTCCCGTATGATTGCGTTGAAGGCTGGTGTGCAATGTATCCCGCAGATGTTTTAGAAACACAGTTTGAAAAATTGTCACAGGGATGGAAAACAGGTCTTGATTTACTCGAATCCATAAGTCATGAAATTTCTCACGAACACCTTGAAAATTATTCTGAACTTAAATGCATAGCCGGTGCCTGCTATTGTCATTTCCGCAGTTCGTTTTTGCAGACAAAATTTGTCCGTCTGCGGGACTGCGGCCTGATTAACTCACCGGAAATGAAAAACCTGCTGGACGAAGAAACAGATCTGGCTGTGATGCTCATGGGGTTTTGCCGACAGGATTCCCGTATCGGTTTTGAGGCCAGCAACCATTACTATTACACCGCCAGTGACCTTATGGAAAAAGTACTTAACTGTGATTTTCTGAAGAATCTTTCAGAAACGCCGTCTTCACGGAAAATCTGAAAATTTACGGGGAAAATTTTGAAATCTGAAAGGTCTTTTTGCGCTAATTATCTCGCGGGAACCCATGATTTGTCGCTCTCCGCCTGGGGACCTTATTCCAAACGCTACATCGGGGTATCCCATGTTCCGGATCCGCGTTCAGGCGTACGCGTGGATTTCAGCCTCATGCCCGGACTCTACCGGCGCGAAACAATTATTCCCAATGTCAAGTGGGTTTCCGGATTCCATCCCTGGCTTGCCGGCATTGATCTCAGCTTTTACCGTTACCGCTTTGAAATCGAATGGAAAGACCGTGTATATTGCGACATTGATTTTTGCCGGCTCGACGATCACCACATACTGACCGCCGGCACTTTTGTAAACAATACGGCGGTTTCTCAGAATACGACACTCCATCATTTTGCCTACCTGACGCTCCCTCCGCTTAGGGAGTCAAGCGAGGTGCCGCTGCGGCCCAGCCGCATTCAGCTTCCTGAGGGTGGCGTCTGGCTCAGCGCCAACTCGTATACGGAAATTTCATTTACCGGGAATTTTCCTACACGCTCTCTGCAATGGGACGGACATCGCGCTGGAGAGATACGTGCAGACGGATTAACCGGAGGATTTGGTCTCGGAAAAGATGCGGTGCGGCCAGGCACACGAATTCTCTATTCCCTGGGCCGGCAGGTCAACATCGGAAAATTAATTATCCTGTTGCGCTATCGGATGCCGCAAAATAATCAAGCCCGGCTTACTCTGACTGGCCTGGGGCAGGCTATTGAGGTTTTGCTGCAGGGAGAAAATGATTTCAGCATCATGAAGATAGCACTGTCTGAAAATATAACTGTCTCCCAGTTTACTATTACCATACACAGCGGTGCAGAGCTTGAAATCGACGGCTTTGCTCTCCTTCCGGCTGGAAGTGAAAAATCGGTTTCGTGGATCATAGACCCTCCGGGATTCACTCCCGCACGTTTAGAAACCGGGCATCCCGCACAGCTTATGCTGAAATACCCGGCGGCCGAGCCCGTCTACGGCCTGGCCTGGGATAATAAATTCGATTTTGACGTGCGCGATTTTCTCTGCGAGGACCTTGATTGCACTTTGCGCTACAGCGCACATAACCACGTCAGCAAGACTATCACCGGCATGGGCGAGGGCCACTACACGAACGTGTACCAGCGACCTATTGTATTGAAACCGCAATCTCAAAGAACAGTGTATAGCCTGCTCTGCTGCGGAACCGAAAAAAGTGTCCGAGCGTCGCTTGCCGCTTTCACTGAAAAAAAAATGCCGTTCGCCAGGCTGCATCGCCAGGCCCGGAAAAAAAACCTGGCACTAACGCCGCTCACGCACGGTAAAACGTATCAATTCAGCCAGGAAATGATGGCAGCCAATATACTTACTGCGGTAGTCTACCCGGTTCGCACCCGCGGCGCCTGGATAAAACACAATACACCCGGACGCTGGTGGGATTGCCTTTATACCTGGGACAGCGGGTTTTCAGCCCTAGGCCTGGCCGAGCTCGATATCAGCCGGGCCGTCGAGAGCCTCAACGCCTACGTCACCGAGCCGGGAGACCCTTCGGCGGCCTTCATTCATCACGGCAGCCCGGTTCCGACGCAATTCTACGCCTTTGCTGAAATCTGGAACCGCACCCAATCCCGCGAGCTCGCCGCTTTTTTCTTTCCGCGTCTGAGGCAATACCATCGTTTTTTGGCCGGACGCGCTGACGGGTCCGTCGCCCGCACCTTAAAATCAAACCTTCTCAAGACCTGGGATTATTTTTACAACAGCGGCGGATGGGATGATTATCCCGCACAAGTCGCAACACACAAAAAAAAAATTACCTCTACGGTTACTCCCGCCGTTAATACTGCGCATGCCGTGCGCACTGCGAAGATTCTTCGCAGTGTAGGCCTGTCAATCGGTGAATCTGTCGCAGAATTCGACGAGGATATCGCTGTACTCAGCGAGGCACTGCAGAAATGGTCCTGGGACGAAGCGGCGGGATATTTTTCCTATGTAACCCACGACAAGGATGGGCAGGCAGCCGGCTTTCTGTATCATGAAGGCGGACAGAATTTCAATATGGGGCTCGACGGCACGGCTCCCCTCGTTACCGGCACATGCACACCCGATCAGGAAAAAAAACTCGTTGCTGCACTCATTACACCCGGACGGCTTTGGAGCGACTGTGGTATTTCAACGGTTGACCAAAAGGCCGCCTATTACCGGCGCGACGGATACTGGAACGGAGCGGTCTGGATGCCGCACCAGTGGTTCATGTGGAAAGCACTGCTTGACTTAGGTGAAGGTGATGCAGCGTATCGGATAGCCGATACCGCGCTGCGGATTTGGAAGGCTGAAGTCGAAGAGTCGTATCATTGTTTCGAGCATTTCATTGCTGCCACCGGCCGCGGGGCTGGTTGGCACCAATTCACAGGTCTTTCGTCTCCGGTGCTCGCGTGGTACTCAGCTTATCATCGGCCCGGAAGGTTGACTACAGGGTTTGACGGAGTGGTTACACACTGCCGGTTTCAGAAGAACAATCGCGGCATGGAAGCAGCGCTCCTCCTCACTGGACAGGCGCGGCACCGGCCGACGATAATCGTCACACTGGAGGAAAGCCGGGACTACACGGCTACATGGTGCGGAGAGAAAACAAAGCTTAAAATGCGCTTACCTGGTGTTGCGGAAATAACATTACCGGAGGGTGAAGGAGAAGGCCAACTGAAGGTTAATTAACCGGTTTTTTCAATATTGATTACGACATCTTTAGGAAGCGCCAGTGCTGCTGCCGCTTCGATAGCTTTTACGATGGCGCACGGTACCGGGCAGGCGGCGTGTTTAAAGTGTTTGTCTGCTGCCTGATATACCGGAGAAACCCCGTACTTTGCAAATACTACCGAGAACGCATCGACGTTTTTAATTTCATTTGCCAAAGCGGCAACCGCATCGCATTTACTTTCGATCGACACTTCAACGGTTTGTTCATCCAGGGCATGCGCCTTTATGATGGAAATAAAACCGCAGATACCCGCATCTACTGTAACATTAACCATGTGTACCGCCTTTTAATAAAGTATACTTATTGTAGCATGAACAAGCGTACTGAATTAACTGACTTATAATTCACAAAATTTTAAAATGAGCGAATGAAAGAGTTTCCCTGCCGGTGATTCTGAGCGGAGACTTTTGTAGTAATTCTTTTTGACAGGTAAGTACAAGGTTATAACGAAAACTATTCAGAGCGGCGTCAAAAACAGAAAAACGGCCAGAAGTTTGCGGGCGCCGAAGGCGGGGCCACGCAAACTGCGAACAAAGGAGGCGTGCAACGCCGACTGCACAGGATGCCGACTTTTTTCTGTTTTTGCCGAGTGCAGCCGGCGCCAGGATGGCAGAGGCAAACGTCCGCCTGAATAGTTTTCGTTATAATCCTTGTACGATGCCAATATAGAAAGAAACAAACCTCCGCCTGAATTTCCGAATTGAATACACTTTAACTTATCCTATTTACAAATTTTAATGAATTCATAAGCATAACCAGAGTATGAAAATTTCCCATTTCAGTCTATAATTATTCACACAAAATGAAAAAATATATAATTACCGGCGGTACAAAACTTAAAGGAACCGCAACTGTTTCCGGATCAAAAAACGCTGCACTGCCCATACTCGCCGCCGCGCTTCTCACCTCCGAGGATATTATTCTCCGGAATGTACCGGTAATGCTGCGGGACATCCGCACCATGATCGATTTACTCGCAATGCTCGGCAAACGCATCAGCATCGAAAAAAACCGGCTCATTATCCGTGACACCGGACGAAAGGCCTATAAGGCAACATACGAAATTGTAAAACAAATGCGTGCATCAATTGTTGTATTAGGTCCGCTTCTCGCACGGTACGGGAAAGCGCACGTATCCCTGCCCGGAGGATGCGCCTTCGGCCCCCGCCCGGTCGACCTGCATCTCTACGGCCTTTCACAGCTTGGAGCGGTAATCTCCATGAAACAAGGATACATTGACGCATCGGCTAAGCAGGGACTGAGCGGAAAAAAAATCAACCTGAGCGGAGAATTCGGCCCATCCGTACTGGGAACAGATAATGTAATGATGGCTGCTTCGCTGTCAGAGGGAACCACTATAATCGAAAATGCCGCGCGCGAACCTGAAACCGCCGATCTTGCCGATTTTTTAAATGCCATGGGTGCGGATATTCAGGGCAGAGGCAGCTCGGTTCTGACCATTAATGGGCGTGAGAAACTGCGCGGGTGCGAATACAGCATCATTCCCGATCGTATCGAAGCAGGCACTCTTATGACTGCCGCGGCGGTTACCGGCGGTTCGGTTGTACTGAAATACGGCTGCGCTGAACATCTCGAAAGCGTAATACAAACCTATACGCAAATAGGTGTAGATATAAAAAACAAAGACGGATGCATCACCGTAGAAGGGAAAAATCCCGCACACTATACACCATTTTCCATAACCACATTACCATTTCCCGGATTTCCGACGGATATGCAGCCGTTTCTAATGGCGCTCGGCTGCGTAATAAAGGGAGTATCATCAATTACAGAGGGCATTTATCCGAACCGGTTTACCCATGCCGCTGAATTCAACCGTATGGGCGCTGAAATAACCGTTGAAAACAATACTGCACTGATAAAAGGCCGTGGAAAGCTTGAAGGCGCTTCAGTACAGTCCTCTGACCTTCGTGCCGGGGCAGGACTGGTCGTCGCAGCTCTTGCGGCCAACGGTAAAACAGAAGTCCGCAGAGTATATCATATCGAACGAGGTTACGAACTGTTACCCGAAAAATTACGAAAGCTCGGCGCGCATATCCGCCAAACCCGCGATGAAATAATATAAAAATGCTGCTCGATATTATTACCTGTACAGATGCGCGTTTAAAACAGCAAAGCAAAAAAGTCACAGTATTCGATTCTGATCTTAACACATTAATTCAGAATATGTTTGATTCCATGTATGCGGCAAATGGTATTGGTCTGGCGGCTATTCAGGTTGCGGTACCTCTCCGGTTATTTGTAATCGACATCCCTCAGACTACGGAGTGTCCGCTGGTCTGTATTAATCCGGTAATTTCACAGCGTTCAAGAGATACCATGGAGTATAATGAAGGATGTCTTTCACTACCGGGCATAAACTATACAATTACCCGTCCGCGAAGTATTGAATTTTCATATACGGACATTAATAATCAAAAAGTTAACATCATCGCAACAGATCTTCTTTCTATTTGCATTCAGCATGAACTGGATCACCTCGACGGCATATTATTCATCGAGCGTGCGCCGCGACGTGCAAAAAAAAATATTACTAAACTGCTCGAAAAAAATGGTCTTGTAATGCCGATACTATAACCATGAAAATAAAAGCCCGGACACAATGTTTTGCCGCAATATACGCGGTTTTTATACTCACCGGCATCACTTCTTTATACGGCGCCGAAACCGAAACTAACGGACTTCGGATTTTTGAACAGGAAATCCTCTCTGTTTCAAATGAGCAAATCTCGTTTACCAGTTTTTGGGCAAGAGTTATGAAAAAAAATCCCCAGCAGGCAATAATCGGTATCGGACGCGATATAACCGCAGATATGCAGAAGAAAGGCAGCGGCGGTACGGAAGGCAGATATTTTATAAAACGCTTTCTCCCGGAAGAGGGATTATTCGGCGCGGATATAATCTCATTGGGAAACCGCGCTAAAATAAATCATATTGTAAACGTGCGAAGGGTTATCCAGGGGTATCTTGAAGAAAAATATCAGTATGAAACAAACCATGCCGAGTCCCTTGCGTATTTTATTCTGATATATAACGCGGTTATACGAAGCCGCGCCGTAGAAACACTTGCGGGATATTCATCAGAAATAAGCAATTATATTCCAACGGGAAAGCTTGGCATAGATCTGAATTATAAGAACTGGCCGGGTAATACATTTATTGTCGTGCCCGTCCGCCGCAGCGCTTTTTCAGCTGCGGAAATAGCAAGGGAAACCGACAACATCCCGGCCGCACAAGGCAGCGCGCAGAATCAAAAAGAAGATTTTATTCAGGAACGGAAAGAACAGCTCGCAGTTATTACCAATGAACTGACACAAGAGGCTGCGGCAATCAAAAAAGAAGAAGAAATAATCGCAGAGGATAAAAAGATCCTCGAAACACAAAAAGGACAGAATCTGCCGCCTGATGCGCAGCAGAAAATCAAAGAAAAAGAAGAAGAAATTGCGCAGCGTGAGACCGTATTAACCGAAAAAAAAGAAAAACTTCAGGATGAGATTGTACGCGCCGCAGACGAAGCCGAAGCAATCAAATCCGAAGAAAAAAAAATACTTGATGAAAAAATTACTACCCAAACGACAGATCTTGCAAAAGAAGAAACCCGCGCAAAAGAAGAAAAAGCCCAGGAAAAACTTTCAATGGGTAAAATTTTTTTCCTTAAAACTTCAGGAATTTCCGGGAGTCATCTCGTGCAGAAACTGATGAGTATTGACCCGGTTACCGATACGGCTGACGAAATTAAGCTGAAGGGAGTAAGCGGCCGGCACCTTGCTTTTTTTGAAAATGACCCTATTCTTGTTTTGTTTGACGATCCTTCAAAAATGCAGCTCTATCTCGCAAGAGTCGATCGGCTGACATTTACGGTCAAACACAGGGCAAAAGAAAATGTACTGGGCAGTTCACAGATCTGGCTTTTCAACGGGCACATCTATATCATAGGTCTTGAAGGCGCCAAAAGCATACTCCTCAAATATACACCGGAAATGACCCTTGCCGCCAAAAGCGACACGGAAATATTTAACGACACCGACATTACATTTACAGAAGGCAAGTTGTACTGTACCGTAATGAAGGATAAAAAAAATTCTTATATCCTTGTGCTTAACGAGACTGATTTAAAAGAACTGAAAACCATCCAGTAATAAGAAAAATATTAAGAGTAATAATCGTTATTAAAAAAACAGCTGGAAAGATGATCGATAAAAATCAGTATAAAATACGTTATAAAGAAAATAAAAACGACACCGAATCCATCAAAAAAATAAATAAAATGATTAATAAGTTTGATGCATTTAAAAAAAAGATAGCAGTTATGGAAACCAAAATTACTAACTCTTTTGTGCCCGGAAATTTTTCTGATAAATTCAAAAATGCGGCAAATCAAGTCTGATTCTACTCAACGTCCCCTGGAAATATTTCATATATGACGGATTTTCATTGGGATGATATCCGGTTAAGCATCCAAAAAAAAAACAAAAAAGATGTTGAAAATGCGCTGACCCGCTCCGGTTTTCTTTCTATAGAAGATTTCAAGGCGCTTCTCTCTCCGGCCGCACAACCCTATCTCGAAACCATGGCCGGAATAAGCCATAGCCTTACCATAAAACGTTTCGGCCGGACTATCCAGTTATACGCCCCGGTGTATGTCTCAAATTACTGTACCAATTTCTGCACCTACTGCGGCTTCTCCTGCAAAAACAGCCCTGAGCGTAAGGTACTGAACCGCTGCGAATTTTTAAATGAATGCGGATATCTTCATTCACAAAAAATCACCCATATACTTCTGGTGAGCGGTGAATCAAATATTCATGCCTCAGCTTTATACTTCAAAGATCTTATCGCGGCAATACGATCCCGGTTTCACAATATCTGCATTGAGGTACAGCCTCTTAGTGCCCCGGAGTACGAAGAGCTCATACAGTGCGGACTCGATGCGGTGTATATTTACCAGGAAACATATAACAAGAAACAGTATGGATCATACCATCCCAAAGGGCCAAAATCAGATTATGAATACCGGCTGCGTACCCCGGAACGGGCTTGCGGAGCAGGAATTACCCGCGCCGGACTTGGTGTGCTGCTTGGTCTTGAAGATTGGGCAGCTGACATAGCGTGTATGGGCATGCACCTGCGCGCTCTGCAAAAAAAATACTGGAAAACCAGGTTTTCATTCTCCTTTCCGAGACTGAGGCCGGCAGAAGGAATGCTGCCGCCGAAGGTTACTGTTTCAAACCGTGATCTTGCGCAGATAATCTGCGCGTGCAGACTGTTTGATGAAGATATTGATCTTGTACTCTCCACACGGGAAAGCGCCGGACTTCGTAACAAACTCATCCCGCTCGGCATTACCGCCATAAGCGCCGGATCTAAAACAAGCCCCGGCGGATATACCGGAGAAACCGGTACACTCGAACAGTTCCGTATTGACGATGAGAGATCTCCCGAATCGGTCAGCAAATATCTTGGTTCAATCGGCTATGAAACCGTCTGGAAAGACTGGGCGGAGGAACTCCACCCCGGTCCCGGTACGGAAGCTCGTTTTTCTAAGTAAGATATACGGGGCACACGCGGAAAAATTGGTTAAAAAAACTGAAGCATTGTATAATTAATACGTACATTATCAGAAATAATTATGAAGTTGATCTCCAATCCTGTATTTCTTACGCATGACACCGGAATGCACCCTGAAAATAAAAAGCGGCTTGAATCACTTGGCCCGCTTTCTGTTACCCAAATAGAAGGAAAAAAAGAACACGCGGAGCTCCTTCATAAACCCGGTTATATCGACAAGGTCAGGGAAGTATGCGCTGCAGGAGGAGGACATCTCGATTCAGATACCATAGTATCAAAAAACAGCTACCAGGCCTCACTTGACGCGGTCGCCGCAACTATTTTAGCTTCTCAGACCGGAGATTTCGCGCTTGTACGCCCTCCCGGTCATCACGCATACCCCGATCATTCCAGCGGGTTCTGTGTATTCAACAACGTGGCGATTGCCGCTCAAAAACTCGTCAACGAAGGCAAACGTGTGCTGATATTTGATTTTGACGGTCATCTCGGCGATGGTACGGTTAAATATTTTTATAACAGCAATAAAGTCTTATATTGGTCGATTCACCAGTATCCCGCATTTCCGGGCGGAGGTGACGCTGATGAAATAGGCTCATCCGAAGGTACCGGTTACACGATAAATGTACCACTGCCCCCGGGCAGCGGTGATGAAATTTACATGGATGCGATCAATACATTTCTGCCTGCTGCCCGTGAATTCAAACCCGATGCCGTTGCGCTTTCCGCAGGCTTTGACGCGCATCAGCATGATCTGCTCCTCGATCTTCGTATATCAATTAATATGTACTATAAAATCGGAAAGATTTTTTCTGAAAATTTCACCAATATTTTTGCCACTCTTGAAGGCGGGTACAATGTTGATCTTTTCCCCAAATGCGTGCATAACTTAATAGATGGTATTAACGGCGATCCTCTGCGTTTTACCGAAAATGCCACCGATTCTACAATGCAGACATATTATGAATATGAAGGCAGAAAAAATCTTGCCCGTCAGCTCCTGTCAAAATACTGGAAAAATCTTTAACAATCAGAAAATGAAAATCTTCCGGATAACATATTTCTTTTAAGCACACAATATTATGCCTACAAAAAAACTTACAAATTTATTTAACCCCAGGGTTGTTGCGGTAATCGGTGCATCCGCAAAAGAAGGAACTGTCGGATATTCCCTGATGAAAAATATACTTGGCAGCGGCTATGACGGCATTGTATACCCGGTTAATCCAAAACGAAAAAGTATAATGGGCGTAAAAGCATATCCTTCCGTCGAATTACTTCCGGACACAGCCGATCTGGCAGTAATCGCAATCCCCGCAAAAAATGTTCCTGCCGCCGTCGAGGAATGCGGAAAAGCCGGTGTTTCCGGGATTGTACTTATTTCAGCAGGATTTGCAGAAATCGGGGAAGAAGGGCATACCCTCCTCAAACATATTCTCGAGTCAGTCAAAAAATATAACATGCGGATGATTGGACCGAATTGTCTTGGATTTATCAAACCGTCTATCCGGCTCAACGCCAGTTTTGCCAACAAAATGGCTTTACCGGGAAAAATCGCTTTTATTTCCCAAAGCGGCGCATTATGTACAGCCATACTTGACTGGTCCATCAGACAAAACGTCGGGTTCAGTCATTTTGTATCCATCGGTTCCATGGCAGATGTGCGGTTTAATGACCTCATAGATTATTTCGGAACTGACTCTCAAACCAGCAGCATTGTCATCTATATGGAAGCGCTCGTTAACGCGAGAGGATTTCTAAGCGCTGCGCGCGCGTTTGCCCGTAATAAACCGATAATACTTTTAAAATCCGGACGGAGCGCGGAAGGCGCACAGGCAGCAATGTCGCACACCGGCAGCCTTGCCGGGAACGACGCGGTATACGATGCGGCGTTTAAGCGTGCGGGAATAATCCGCGTCGACACAATAGAAGAATTGTTTAATATGGCGCAATCTCTTGCCATGCAACCGAGGCCTGCGGGTAAAAAACTTGCGGTTGTCACAAACGCGGGCGGCCCCGGTGTTATTGCTACCGACACACTTATTTCGGAAAACGGTGAGCTCGCAGTTCTTTCCAATAATACTATTTCAGAATTAAATCAATATCTTTCCCCGAACTGGAGTCATGGAAATCCCGTCGATGTGCTCGGAGATGCGGGTGAATTACAATACGAAAAAGCAATAGAGTGCTGTATGAAGGATCCCGGCGTCGATGGCGTACTGGTCATCGTTACTCCACAGTCGATGACAGATGCTGCCGCAATTGCGGCAAAAACCGCTGCCGTTGGACAAAAATATAAAAAAACAATCCTCGCCTCATGGATGGGCGCAGACGATGTACAGGAAGGCAAAACTATTCTCGAACAGAATAATGTGCCGGTCTACAACACACCTGAAAATGCGGTCAAATGTTTTATGCGTATGTACGCATATTCCCGTAATCTGCAGGTATTACACGAAACCCCCGAAGAAACACCAAGTCAGTTCAAACCCGATGTAAAAAGAAGCCGCGAATTAATCAGTCAGGTGCTCGGTGAAAACAGAACGGCCATGACCGAATATGAAGCAAAACAACTTCTCTCATTTTATCAGATCGAGGTAATTAAAAACGGACTTGCAAAAACACCCGATGAAGTAAAAACGATTGCTGAGGAAGTCGGATATCCGCTGGTAATGAAAATAGCATCCCCGGACATTCTTCATAAAACTGATGTAGGCGGTGTCGCACTTAATATCACATCATTACACGAAGCGCAGGAGGCATATACCCGGATTGTCGATTCAGCAAAAGCAAAAATGCCGCAGGCGGATATTCACGGTGTATTTATCGAACAAATGTCCAAACGAAAATACGAATTAATTATCGGATGTAAGCACGATGCGGTATTCGGCCCTGTTATTGTTTTCGGTATGGGCGGAGTGGCGGTCGAAGTTTTTAAAGACACTAATGCCGGTCTGCCGCCTCTTAACATGGCTCTCGCGATGCGTCTGATCGAAGACACTAAAATTTTTAAACTCATAAAAGGATACCGGGGCATGCCCGGTGCAGACATTAAATCTGTTCAGTTTCTTCTTTATAAATTCGCATACCTGCTCGCTGACCTCCCCGAAATTTCCGAAATAGACATCAATCCCTTCGGCATTGACGAACGCGGCGGCGTTGCGCTCGATGCAAAAGTCATTCTTCACAAATCGGTGATAAAAAATATAAATAACCCCTACAAACATCTTGTTATATCCCCGTATCCTTCTCAATATACCTGTGATTTTTTAATGAATAACGGTGAAATAGCGGTGCTGCGCGCGATACGGCCCGAAGATGAATACATGGAAAAAGAAATGTTCGGTAATTTTTCAGAACGGACTCAGCGATTCCGTTTTTTTCAGCTTATTCGCGACATAACGCACGAACAGTTAATCAGATATACGCAAATAGACTACGACCGCGAAATTGCGATAATCGCGGAAGTCAAAAAAAACGGAAAAAAGATGATGGCCGGTGTAGTTCGTTTAATTGCAGATCAGTATAACGAAACTGCTGAATTCGCCATCGTTGTCGCCGACCCATGGCATAACCTCGGAATAGGCAATAAATTTACAGACTATATTCAGAAAATTGCGGAAATACGCGGTATTCAGAAAATTTATGCCAATGTGCTGAGCGAAAACCATATCATGCAGCATATGTTCAGAAAACGCGGCTATACTATGACAAAAGTTGATGACGGATACTATGCGGAGTTAAAATTATAAAAAAATCACTGCACCCATTTTTTAAAATTCTTCAGTGTCAAGTAACTTTCGGTTGAGGTAACAGAATCTATCCGGCTTAACTCTGCATCTAAGAAGGTAATGAGTTCAGCGGGAGATATGAACAATTCGGCAAGAATATCGTACCGTCCGGTTACAAGCGAGACGGCCTGCACATACGGAAGTTCAGAGATTTTTTTACCGGCGGAAACCAGATTTTTACTCACCGCTATTTTAATTCCTAAAAAAATAATACGCTTTGTACTGTCCAGATCCGGATTGGTTTGTCCGATTACGCGGAAAAAACCGGACTGTCTGAGTTTAATCAGCCGATTACGGATTGTTCCGTCCGCCACTCCAAGCTCTGTAGCGAGTTCATTGTTCGGAGTTCTTCCGTCATTTGAGAGAATTCTTATGATATCAAGATCAACTTTGTCGAGTTTCATACTATCTATTTTATAATGAAACGTACGGTAAATTAAAAGCTGCGGCAACTTGTGTGTTTATCAGGGTACCCTTATATGTATTAATACCCGTTTTTAGAGCTGGCATAAACTCAGCAGCTTTTTCCAGCCCTTTTTCTGCGATACACATTCCAAAAGTTCCGGTAACGCTGGTCAGCGCAAGGGTTGAACTCATCGGTACTGCACCGGGCATATTGGCGACACAGTAATGTACAATGCCTTCTTCGGTAAAAACCGGATCTGTATGCGTGGTCGGCCGGGTGGTTTCGCAGCATCCGCCCTGGTCAACGGCAATATCTACAATAACGGAACCGGGCTGCATTTTTTTCAGGTGTTCCCGGCGGATAAGTTTCGGTGCACGCGCACCCGGTATAAGCACTGCGCCTATTGCGAGATCGGCATCCCCGAGGCTTTCTGAAATATTGGTTTCCGTTGCATATAATGCGGTTACTGCAGTATGGAATGTATCATCAAACCACGCCAGTCGCCGCGCGCTAATATCGAGTACGGTAACCTGCGCTCCGAGACCGACAGCCATCCTGCAGGCGTTTGCTCCCGCAACTCCGCCGCCGACAATCACCACTTTTCCGCGACGAATACCGGGTACTCCCCCGAGAAGAATACCTTTTCCACCGAAAGGTTTTTCCAGATATTTGGCGCCTTCTTGTATGGACAACCTTCCCGCTATTTCGCTCATCGGCTTCAGCAGCGGAAGAGAACCGTCTTTTTCACAGATTGTTTCATACGCGATGGAATTCACTTTACGCTCAAGAAGCATATCGGTAAGCGGTCTGTCTGCGGCAAGGTGCAAATAGGTAAATAAAATTTGTCCTTCTCTGAAGAAGGAATATTCTTCGGGGACAGGTTCTTTTACTTTAATAATCATTTCTGATTCAGCAAAAATACGTGACTTATCAGATTCGATTTTACAGCCGTTTTTTAAATATTTTTCATCAGAAAAACCGGATCCGACACCCGCATTGTGTTCAACAACAACTGAATGCCCTTTTTGAATATACTCTGCCGCGCCGGATGGTGTCAAACCAACCCGGTATTCCTGTTTTTTAATTTCTTTAATAACTGCAATTTTCATTTGCCCTCCGTAAAACATTTATGCCAGTATTATACTACATAAAATGCAATTTGTCAAGCATATATTGCATTTAATGTAAATAATCTTTAAATATTTAAAATAATTGTAATATTTTCGGAGAAATCAGATCAGTCGTTTTCACTTACACACTATTATAACAAATTTTAAATACTTTCACAGGAAAATACAAAACCCCAGACGGAGGAGGAGGACGTGGTATTGCTCTCAGTGCTGTTGTTAAAATAAATATGCTTTTTCCGTTTTTATTCCAATTAGCGTTTATTCGCGTCCATTAGCGGTTTTTTTTGATTTGAACCGCGAATAAACGCTAATGAACGCGAATATTCCAATCAATTTTACTGCGATTAGAGCGGCCGCACGAGGTGACCTGATCGCATAAACTGATTATGAGGTTTTGGAGAATGCCCTTAAAATAATCCGGAAATTTTTCCGTTATCGTCCACATCTATTTTTTCAGCAGAAGGGGTTTTGGGCAGCCCTGGCATAGTCATTATATCACCGCAGTACACCACAAGAAATTCAGCACCCGTCGCAAGTTTTACATCTCTTACGTTTAAATTAAAATGTTTTGGACGACCGAGCAATTGAGGATCTGAAGAAAAGGAATATTGCGTTTTGGCTACGATAATGGGATAGTGTCCATAACCCTGTTCCTGAAACTGCGTAATTTTTTCACGGACTCGTTTTTCAGCTTCGAGTTCTGATGCGCCGTAAATTTCCTGAGCAATACGTTCAATTTTTTTCCAGAGATTTAATTTATCTTCGTAGAGGTAAGTAAAATCGCCGGGGATTTTTTCGATCATTTCTACTGTACGCTGCGCAAGTAACGCGCCGCCCTCGCCTCCTTTTTCCCACACCCGGGTTTCAATCACATCAACACCGAGATGTGCACACTTTTCTTTAACGAGTGCAACTTCAGCAGCTGTATCCAGGGTAAAATGATTAAGCGCGACTATTACCGGCATACCGAAATTGCGCATATTTTCAATATGTTTTTTCAGATTTGCGAGACCCCTTTCAAGAGCTTCAAGGTTTTCATTTTTCAAATCTTCTTTTTTTACTCCGCCGTGCATTTTGCATGCCCGTATTGTAGCCACTACCACCACTGCCGAGGGCTGGAATCCCGCCTTCCGGCAGACAACATCCATAAATTTTTCGCCGCCCAGATCAGAACCAAAACCCGCTTCAGTTACCACATAGTCGGCTAACTTAAGCGCGCATTTTGTGGCTATTATGGAATTAGCACCATGAGCGATGTTGGCAAAAGGACCGCCATGCACAAAAGCAGGTGTCTGTTCAAGAGTTTGAACAAGGTTAGGACGAATCGCTTCTTTAAGAAGCGCGGTCATTGATCCATGTACGTTAAGGTCTTTGGCAAAAACCGGTTTTTTATCATTGGTAAAACCAATCATGATATTGCCAAGGCGGCGCTTGAGATCGGCCAGATCTTTTGAAAGACAAAAAACAGCCATTACTTCAGAAGCTACGGTAATCTCGAACTCAGACTCACGCGGTACGCCGTTAACCGGACCACCGAGGCCGACTATTACATTGCGGAGGGATCTGTCATTCATATCCAGTACACGCTTCCAGATTATACGGCGCGGATCCAGACCAAGCGCATTACCCTGAAAAATGTGGTTGTCTATTGCTGCTGATAAAAGATTGTTGGCAAGCCCGATTGCGTGAAAGTCTCCGGTAAAATGCAGGTTTATTTCCTCCATAGGGAGCACCTGTGCATAACCTCCTCCGGCAGCACCGCCTTTTACCCCGAAACAGGGACCAAGGGAAGGTTCCCGCAGACAAAGCATGGTTTTTTTACCGATTTTTTTAAGGGCATCAGCCAGGCCTACAGAAACAGTTGTTTTCCCCTCGCCGGACGGAGTCGGACTCATTGCGGTAACAAGGATGAGCTTCCCGTCAGGTTTATCGCTGTTCATGAGCTGCGCAGATTTCTCTCTGGTGATTTTTGCGATGTATTTGCCGTAATAATCAAATTCATCTTCTGACAGACCCACAGCTTTTGCAATATCCCTGATGTGCGCAGGCTTGGCTGCCTGTGCGATGTCTATATCACTCTGTACCGAAACGGCTTTTTTTTCTGGCATTTACTTTACCCCGGGTTTTAATTTTGATTAAATATTTTAATACAGTATTGCAGTACTGTTGAAGTACTATAGCAAGTAATGCTAACTATAAAATTCCTGAACACGGAGAATTGTGTCCATTCCCTCACGTGCAATTGCTTCGGTTAAACAGACCAGCGCAGGGTCACCGTCTTTTAATATCCGGTATTTCTTTTTGGTACTCGCAATAGCATAATCTAATCCAAGAGGCATAGCGATTGTGAGGAATGCATTTTCAAGAGGTGTTTTCACCAGACTCCCATCGGTGCGTTTTTGAGGAAGCATTTGTGTAAAGTTCGAAAGACCAACGGACATGTGTACCCCTTTTAATGAAGGCTCTGAGTGAATCAACCGCATTGCATCAATACTGTTTCGGGTTAATCCTTCCATGTCTGCACCGATCGGAGCCACGCCCGTGTCAAAAAGAATGCGGTCGTTATTGAAGTTGTAGGGGGCGGCACAAGCCAGTTTATGCATCCGTAAAGCCGTTGCGAGAATTTCTGTTGAATTTCTGTTTGGCTGACCACTGCCGTTCTCCATACGCTCAGTACAGATAAAAATTGCTTTAAAAGGTTGAATCTTATTCAGATCAAGAATTTCAAGACGCATTTCAGAAATTGAATTAATTAATGGCATGCCCCCGCCGATATCGGCTTTATATGCGGATATGCCTTCCCGAAGAATGTTCACATCAGGAGAATCAATTGATAATGGACGGTGAACTGATTTTTGAATTGCACGGACTAATTCACCCATTAATTTCGGATCACGTTTGCCGATATTAACATCTATAAACGCTGCTCCTCCTTCAGCCTGGGACTGCGCCATGGCAACAATGGCATTAATATCGCCTTTTTCAAAAAGCTCGTGTGCGGTAGGGACAGAGTCATTTATACTCTCCGCGATGATATTAAATCCTGGTATAGGCTTATAGTCTTCGGCCATTTTTTTCTCCTTTGGGTAATTAAGTACTTTTTAAGCCGGGAAGCAATAACGGTTCAACGTATAAAAAATACTCTATTGTTTTACTAAATCATAACAGTAATTTTAAAAAAAGTCAATGCACTCACAGGACTTATGAATACCCACTAATTTTTGAATAGGCTATGTAAATGGCTTTAAATCCGTTAATTGAGGGGGACGTTAGCCGGTGAGCCTTATTTCAACAGGTATCGTGGAAGAGTTACTCCGCCCGTAATTCAGAGTGGAGTTTAGTTTTCTCTAAAGACATCGTAGAAGAGTTACAATGTAAATTATTCAGGTAGACGTTTACCGGAAGTCTTTTCTCAATAGGCACCGTGGAAGGGTGTCGCAATGGCAATTCAGGCGGACGTTTGCCGCCGCCCTCCTGGCGGCGATCTGCACTCTGAACGGAGAAAAAAAATGCGGCATCCTGCCGTTTTTTTCTCCGTTAAGCCGCTCTGAATTACCGCTTGCGAAACCCTCCCACTTGGCTCTTGAGAACAACACTACTGTTAACCAGCCGTGCTTAATAATTCTACGTTTTATCCTTTCTACTTTTTTACAGAAAATATCACATCTTCGGCACTGAATTACCGGCGGAGTAACTCTTCCACGGCTGATGGAAATCTGACTACTGAGGCTACAAAGTCGCCTCAGTAGTCAGATTTATAGCACTTTCACCCGCTTTTATTAAAAATGTATGGGTATTATTAAGTAAAGTTCGTTTTGATTCTTTTTCGCAACAGTGTTTTTTTCTATAGACGACGTGGAAAGGTTTCGGTACAGGTAATTCAGTTCGGCTTTTTCGTAGTCATATTTTCTATAGCCAAGTGGGAGGGTTTCGTAAGCAGTAATTCATGAGGCGTAAAGAATGAAAAAACGGCAGGATGCCGCATTTTTTTCATTCTTTCCGAGTGTAGCCGCTGCCAGGATGGCAGTGGCAAACGTCCGAATGAGTTACTGATTACGAAACCCTTCCACGATGCCTATTGAGAAAAGACCACCGGCAAACCACCACCTGAATTGCCGGCGAAACCCTCCCACGTCGTCTTATCGAAAAAAACAATTGCACATTCGCTGTTTACATAATATAATCATTTGCCTGCGGTGCCCGTAATGAACTGTATTGCATCTCAATTAACAATAACCTGGGAAGCCGAATCGGCTGTCCGGAAAATAATTCCATGGATTTATTTTAACCGGACTTTCTGTAGCTGCCCACGTGTGCCATGAAGACTGACAATACCGGCTCATACGGCACTCGCGGGTTTTTGAGCAATTACATGAACGCACTTTCCGGAGCTGTCCCAATATGGTTTTTTTAAAAAAATATCTTCCCTGGTTCGACCAGCACAAATATTTAATCTTTCCCGTAATATTCGCAGGCGCATTTCTCGTTTCATGTTCGAAACCTGTCGGTTCCTACGGAACCGAATCAATTTCCGAAAAAGAATATTTTAAGTGGCTTGACCAAAAGGGCGCAGACTATAAAACCAGAGTACTTGATAACAAAACGGTATATCTGGAAAAACTTTACGAATGCCTTTCAAACAAAGTGTACGGTCTCGCAATCCGGGAAAACCAGCGCCTTGCGCAGAGTGTTGAAAACGATACAGAATGGAAGAGGATACGCGGATCAAAAGTGCGCCAATACCTTTCGGACAAATCATATACACCGCCGGAAAAACTAAGTACTTCGGTGTTGCGTGATTTTTTACGCGAATATGAAGTACGACTTTTTTTTATTGAACATAATACCGGTCTGCCGGATACTGTTCCTGAAGAATTCACCGGACTATTAAAAAAAATAAATGAAAGTTTCGACAAGGGCATACCGTTTGAAAAAATTGCAAACAGATATTCTCCCATGTGCCGGAAAAACGGAAAGGCAGAGATCAAAGAAACGGACCTTGACAGTATAACTGCCGCCGAGCTTTCCCGGCTTACACCAACCCAGGTTTCAGATCCTGTAATAACTGCCGGACAAATCGTACTGTACCGGCTGGAAAACATGTTCGGAACTAAACCAAATCGTGTTTTTCAGGTACAACGTATTGTATTTACCAATGATCTTCCGGAATCCCTCAACAAAATGAATGCGATACAAAAAGATATAATTAAAGGCCTTGATTTCGCCACCGCAGCCAACCTTCATACAAGCGATACCAATAATTTTACCTATGGCGCATTTCCGACAGTAAGCCGTCTTTCTCCGTATTTTCAACTCCTCGAATACCTTGACAATAAAAAACCCGGCGATGTGGTTAAAAAGATTCCCGTCGACACCGGTTATGTGTATGTACAAATCATGCGCATTTTCGACAGAAGCAAGGAAGAGGTAAAAACAATTAAAAATGATCCTGCCCAAATGGAACGGATTGCCGCTCAAATGAATGAAATAAATAATTATCAGCGTTCACGGTCTATTATTGACTCCGGATTTATCACCCGTAACTATGCGTTTATTTACGACCAGGCCCCCGATCTCAGCCGCTGCATTGTACGTACGGGCAAAATTGAATTTACCCTGATGGATATACTCAAAAGAATCGGCGCGCCGGAATCAATCAATATTCCTTTCCAGCAAGACACCATTAACCGGATACTCCATGCAGCAGACACGGTTGCGTTCAGAGACGGCATTAACTTGTGGTATGAAAACTACACTGCCGACACGCATGATCTCTCACACGCGCTTTCTGAACTTCAAAATGAATTTCTTTTTAAACACTATGACCGCATTACAAAGGGATTTCACTCAAAAGAATTGCTTTTCGTCCGCTATCCTGTAGAAGTGTTTGTTCAAAACATGCCCCGCCGTCTCTTCGCAGAAGAAATTAACGCATGGAAAGATCAGCAGAAACTTGCCAACAAGGGTCTGCTCTCACGATTCCGAAAAATTAATCCTGAGAAACTCAAAAATGCCGGTGAAAAAAAGTTGCTGCATGCGGCCGCAGCGTACGCAAAACACACGGATAATGCAAAAACAGCTCAAGCCAGAGAAAAAAGTCTTAAAAACTATGAAAAGCGTGCGGACAAAGCAGATAAATTATTTGAAGAATACTACAATAATTCAGGATGGAAATTCAGCAGTGCAATAGCAGTTGCTGATATATACTTCACCAACGGTGATCTGAGAAGATCCCGAGAATGGTTTGTGCGCTCCGGAACGGCTGTCGATTATGTGGCCAGTAACATTATACAACTTTTCGATACCAGTGATGAAAAAAAACAGTGGGTGATTGTTGAAGCGATGGGATATATGCGTAATCCGGATATTAATGCTAAACTCAAGACAATACTTACCGAAAGCGGACAAATCGAAATGCGGTGCTTTGCTATAGAAGCTCTCGGAAAAATACGATACCGTGAAAATATCCCCCTCCTGATGGAGTTCTATTCCAACGAGGTATGGGGTGTGCGGCTCTTAGCCGGGCAGGCACTTGAGGCGGTAACGGGCGAAAAATATCCCGTTCCCCTTCCCGACCCCTCTACAGAAAAACCATTATGAAAAAAAACCCGATTAAACTTCTTCCCCACGCATTTACTCTCGGAAGCCTGTTTCTCGGGTTCAGTTCAATAATCGCTTCACTTCAGTCCGTTAAGGAATTACTCCTGGTAATAGATGAGCGCGGAGAGCCCAATCCTCAGTTATATCTCGGGTATGCCGGAATTTTCATTATTTTCGGATGCGTCCTTGATTCATGTGACGGCTTCTTTGCCCGGCTGTTAAAAACCTCCAGTGAAATCGGCAAGCAACTCGATTCTCTGGCCGATTTGGTCACCTTCGGTATCGCGCCAGGGGTGCTTTTTTACACGGTCACGCTGTATGCCGGTGAGTATATCAAGGATTCCGGAATTGTCTACCGTGTCGCAAATATTATTCCACCCTTTTTTCTTAATAACATTTTCTTTATCAAAGTATTTGCCTTTATCTTTCCAATATGCGCGGTCATCAGACTTGCCAGGTTTAATAACGCGCCTCCTGCGAAGTTTTTCAGCGGACTGCCGTCTACTTTTGCCGGGGGGGCCGCCGCGCTCGCATTATCATTCAACTTCTATCTCACTCCGTCCGCAGGGCTGGCTTCGTGTATCGGCATTACGGAGCCTAATATCATCACCCGCGCGCTCAACTCAGTCTTCAGTAATTTTCTGATTCTGATTCTAATATTTCTTATTCTCGGACTTTTAATGGTTTCCCCGATAAATTTTTACAAAATTTATTACTTTATAAACTGTATTCCAAAAAAAATTAAATTCCCTTTCTTTTTATTTTATGTGATTATCGCTGTGCTTTTTTTTAAATATCTGCTGCTGGTTACTGCAGTATTTTATTTTATATTCTCTATTATCCGGTTTTTTTACTTCAAACTGTATCCACACAAAACATTTTACGGATGAATCACCCGTTGTGAGTAAAGGAGCGGATACAAGCAACTATGCCGCGCTGCGCGGGATTGTAAAAAAAATTCCCGGGATACATGTAACCGTCGCAGGCGACCTGATCCTCGATGTGTATCTTACAGGAGATGTAAAACGTATATCTCCCGAAGCCCCGGTTCCCGTTCTCGAAAGAAGCACAGAAACATGCTATCCCGGAGGCGCCGCGAACGTTGCATTAAACCTTAAAGGACTGGGCGTTAACGTACTTCTCGCAGGAGTTTTAGGGGATGATGCCGCTGGAAAAGAATTCCTTTCACTTATCCGCAGTCACGGAATAGATTCATCTTGCATAATTAGCGAAGAAAATTATCACACAACCAAAAAAACCAGAATAATCGCCCGCAGTCAGCAGTTGTTACGTATTGATTACGAAACACGTAAAAACTGCAGCCAGAAATTAACCGACGAATTAGCAGCGCGGATTTCTAACACAATAAATAAATCGCAGGCCTTGATTTATTCCGATTACGGGAAAGGTGTGCTGCATGAAACTTCATTTCAGAAAATATCAGCCATTGCTTCCCGACAGGGAGTATTTACTGCCGTTGATCCCAAATTATCCAATTACGCAATATACCATGATGTACACGTAATGACACCTAACCACATTGAAGCCGGAGAGATAATCCAACGCGAGGTATCTGATGACAATGAAATCCGGGAAGCGGGTTATGAAATTATTAAAAAATATAATCTTCGCGAACTCGTTATTACCCGGGGAGCACGCGGAATGACTGTTTTTTCTGAAAACAAAGGAGCAGTAATGCTTCCGGCATATGCGAGGTCCGTGTATGATGTAAGCGGCGCCGGTGATACCGTTATCGCAGTGTATACCGCAGCAAGAGTCGCCGGCGCATGCCCTATAGATGCTGCCCATCTCGCAAACCATGCCGCCGGCATTGTTATCTCCAAATTCGGAACTGCAGCAATAACTCAGGACGAACTGATACACGAACTTTCCTCACCCGCGTGATACCCGGGGCAGACTTTCATATTCATACACGGTTCTGCGGTCATGCAGCCGGAACTGCTCAGGAACTGGCATCCGCAGCAGCGCAAAAAGGACTCAGCCGGATCGGCATTTCCGATCATGTCCCCTTTCCCGATGGAAGATGGCCTGAAGTCCGCATGAAAATGACAGATTTACCGCAGTATATTGCTGAAGTACGCGAAGCACAAAAATCCATGGTCAACATAAAAGTACTCCTTGGAATGGAGTGCGATTATTATCCACTTTATTCCTCATATTTTAAAGATGCACTGCGCGGAAATTTGGGGTTTGATTATCTCGCCGGCGCAATTCATTATATAGAACCGAAAGCCGGAGAAATTCAATCTGTTTTTAAAAAAATCGCAGGGCTGCATGGACTATTGTCATATACCGATCTCTGTGTTGAGGCGATCGAAAGCGGATTATTTGATTTTATTGCGCACCCCGATATTTTTAATCTCTTTTACCGCCGGTGGAATTCTAATACCGAACGCTGCGCAGAAAAAATATGTACGGCAGCCGCTGCAAAAAATATTCCTCTCGAAATCAATACAAGCGGTTGGCGTAAACCGAAAATCCTGACTACCCGCGGCATGCGGCCGATGTATCCTGTGCCGGAATTCTGGGAAATAGCCGCATCATGCGGGGCAAAAGCTATTATTAATTCAGATGCGCACAGACCTGCTGATATCGGGTCATTGTTTGACCGGGGTGCAGATTTTGCTTCGGAGATGAAGGTACATTTGGCGGATAAATTTTAAAATATTTCTATTACGGGATTTAGCTGAAGGACACTCCCTGTGTAACTCCCGGAAATGCCGCTCATCTGCAAGTGCTGCCATGGGAATAGCAGTCACCATGTCGGTCAAAGAGCAGAAAAAGTTCAGCACCGTTGTGCGTGCACCAGTAACTGCTGTCAGCGTCAGTTGCCGTCAGGGGATGGCGCCGCGCTTCCAAAAATAAGAAACCTGCAAGGGCAGAGGATTACGGTCGGGAAGTACCCGCAGTACCGGGAAAAGATCAGGCCTGCGCAGCACTTTGTCAATTACCGCAAGTCCTTTTTGCGAACTGAGCAAGGTCATTGGTTATTGCACCATGAAAATCGGCAATCGGACTACTGTTTTTCCGGGTAGGCCGAGTGCTAAATGCGTAATAATATTTATTTTCCCGCTGGTTATAAGCTGTAAGTTCTTTAGCCGTTAAACAAAAAGTTAAAAGTCAATACTATACAAACTCATACTAAACCGAAAACTTCTCTGTAAAAATATTTTCTTTTGAAATACCCAGTCCTAATAATGCCTCCCTGCAAGCGGACATAAATACCGCCGGTCCGCACATATATACGTAAAATGAATTGTTTTGTCCGATAACATCGGTTAAAAACCCGGAATCAATACGCCTGAACGGCGGTTCCCGGGTACAGACCGGTATAAAGGTGAATTCGGGGTTTCTCTGAGCAAATGATTCGAAATATTGTGCAAGAAATAAATCAGCTCTGCTGCGACCGCTCCAGACAAGCACCACCGGCGTTTTCATCCCGCCGTCACGCTGATTTAAAATTGAAATAAAAGGAGTGATTCCAATTCCCCCCGCGATAAACAACTGGGGGCGTCCTTCGACCGGCGGGGTAAAGCTTCCGTAAGGACCGTCCGCGTACACCTTCGTGCCGGTTTGTACGCGTGAGAGCGCTCCGGAAAAATCGCCGAGGTTTTTTATATATAAAGTTATTCCCTCGTCCTTAGGCGCATTTGCAATGGTAAAAGGATGTTCTTCAAATCCGCATTGCTTTGACCGAAACCTGAAGTAGGCGAATTGTCCGGGCTTTCTTCCTGGTAATTGCTGAGCGGGATTACCGAGAGAGATTTTCACGCAGTCCGGTCCGGCAGAATCCACACTCAAAAGAGTCAGCGGTCTGCTGCGCATACGAAACCTGCGGACAATGGTATGACGAAAATAAAAACCAAGTGCAATTACCGCAACACCGCTCATAAGATATATACGGCTGGTTTTTTCAGCAGTGGAAGACGCAAACCGGATATGTACCGCTATCAACAAAAAACCGGGGACAGTCAGATTATGAAAAAACTTAAGATTTGAATAATCAAATACTGCGGGATATTTTCGCTTTACAACCTGCACAAGTGTCCGGATGCCCGGCAGGCGGCTGCACAAGCCACTGAGCATAAACATAAGTGTAACGATAATTACAGTAAAAAAAATTACAAATCCGGCGGCACCGGATATCACATGCATATTCCATTGAAATGTCCAGTAAAATTTAAATAAAATATGCAAAACTGCAGTTCCATACGCCGCGCGCGCAAGAATGCCATGATACTGCAGCACTGTATCCTGTCCGATTAACCGATCGAGAAATTTTATCCTCGCACTTAAAACAAGGACATAAAAAAAGAATACAAAGCTGGTTATTCCGCATGCCATTCCGAATGAGTAGGAATGAAAGAACGAATACCAGTTGCCGCTGAAATATGCGTGGAGAGGGATCACCGGCAACAGCAAAATGGCGGCGGATACGAGCCCTTTTTTGCAGTTCATGTATCTAAGCCGCAGCAGCCGTTCCGCTGTCTGATATTTTATTTTTTTTCAGGGTAGAGTTTTGCAATAATACGGCTGGAATAATCTTTTGCAAGAGACACCGCCTGTTTCGGTGCGGAAGCGGAAGTAACAGAATCAACTTCCTGATCAACTTTCCATGGATTGTTCTGCGTCGTATGAAGAAGAACTTTATTGATACTCGCGCGATATTTGCCGAGCCATTCCCGGATCCAGGGACGGACTTCAGCTTTTACGCCCGAGTTACTGATTAATACCGCGTCATATTCATCCGGATTAATTTGTTTTATTTTTTCCGCGTCATGTATAAAAAGAACCGGAACAACACCCTTTTGGACAAGTTCGTTACTTATCGCATCTATAAGGGCCTTTTTGAAGGGTGTGTTTTCATACGCCAAAAGGACTCTCTTTGGATTTTCAGCACATTGAAGACGACAAAAAAAGAAAACAATGGCAAATGGGAGAAATGTTTTAATTACAGCATATTTCTTTTGATTCATTATATGTCCTTATTTTTTATATGGATTTTTTATTTTTGTCTATTATAGTGTTTGAATAATTAATTCATTTTTAGTGAAGCTCACTGATTTTTACCGCCCGTTTTTCACGTTCTGATTTTTCAGCAGCGAATCCGGTTACCATGGTTTCATACGAATCACTCGCGGGAGTTTCTGGTTTCATTCCTTTTGCAACAAGTTCCGCAATCCTGAGGTTCTGCCCATGAACATTATGAAACCACTCCTGGTCTTCCTCTTTTGGAAAGGTGATTGTGTCGGTAATCTTACTTATCAGTTGCTCCTCTCCATCTGTAAAAGTCCATCTTCGTATTCTTCGGCGGAATACATCTGTTTCAATGGCTCCCTTTGTACCGAAAATGTAGTATTGCAGATAATGCCCGTCGCTTGCCTGTTTTTCAAGGATTTCGAGAAGAGGATCACTGTGATCGGTTTCACCGAGATACATCACAAAATTAAGATTAGCTATTGCACCGTTCGCAAACCGAAGATTAATCTGATGATTGTCCGGATGATTGAAGTACTGAACCACTTTGGGGGCGGTAAGAGAATACACTTCCTCAACAGGGCTGCCGATCCACCACCTCTGGAGATCGATATAATGTGAAAGTTTTTCTCCTATAAGGGTACCCTTGCTGAGGCTGCGCCATGTGTTTTTTTTGTGAAATTCACTGCAGTAATAACGGCATTGACAATTAACCACTTTACCAATGAGTCCGGAATCAATCCACTCTTTAACACGCGTATACATCCGCGAATAGTGCAGCTCAAATCCGATTTGAAGAAAACTACCCGACTCTTTTTCAGCAATAAGCATTTTTTTTGCTTCTGCGAGATCGATCCCCATAGGTTTTTCACACAGCACCGCTTTCCCTGCCCGGAGTGCTTTTTCGGTCAACTCAGCATGTGATTCATTAGTGGACGCAATATAAATTAATTTGACTGCGGGATTATTCAGAATTGATTGCAGATCCGCTGTTGCGTTAATACCAAGCGCGGTTCCCCGCTCCGCAGCCCGGGAAGGATCGGGCTCATATCCGAAAATATTATTTATGTAAGGCGATGCTTTTGCCGCCGTAACATGGGTACCGCCCATTGCGCCAAGACCGAGAATCGCTGCGTCAATTTTTGTTTGCATATCATCCTCCGTGGTGCAAGCTGCAAATAGTACAGAAAAAAACGAATTTAACTCGTGCAAATTATATCATGCAGCAAGGCTAATCAGCACTGCGACTTTACAGGAGTAGTATTGCTTTCTATAGCCAAGTGAAGTGGTTTCGGAACCGGCAATTCAGAGCAGTGACTTCTGTGTAATTCTTTTGAAAGATAAGTACAAGGTTATAACGAAGAACTATTCAGTGCGGCGTCAAAAACAGAAAAACGGCAGGATGCCGAATTTTTTCTGTTTTTGCCGAGTGCAGCCGATGCCAGGATGGCAGAGGCAAACGTCCGCCTGAATAGTTTTCGTTATAATCCTTGTACTATGCCTTATAGAAAGAAACAGACCTCCGCCTGAATTGCCGGTTCCGAAACCACTCCACATCGCCTATAGAAAAAATAAATTTCCGGTTTTTTCCCAATTCGCAGTATATATTAGTATAACAATTTAATTCAAGGAAACAAATATGAATAATTTTAATTTTACTGCCGTTGAAGGACACCTCACCAGGGATCCTGAACTCAAAACTATTGCCGGTAATTTCGCATTATGCAAATTCACTATCGGTACAAACCGTTCCTATACTAAAAAGAACGGTGAAGTAGTAAATGAGTCCGCTTTCTTCGACATCACCACGTGGGCCAAACTTGCCGAAACATGCGCGAAATACCTAAAAAAAGGAAGCCGCGTGCTTGTCTCCGGCAACCTCCGGAAGGATACATGGAAAGACAAAGACGGCACATGGAAAAACAATGTGTATGTTGAAGGCAAGTCGGTAAACTTTTTATCGCCGGCGAACAACGCTGCGTAATAATATACGCATACTCAAGGGCACTTCTAAAAACCGTCCCACCCTCCTCAGGGCGGTTTCACAGATGTGACTTCAAGGCACTGCGCGGATTTTATTTTAAATACCGTGCGGTGCCTTTTTTCTACACTTTTTAAATTCTTGGTGGAAATTTTAAATATCTAAATCACAGATCAAAAAAACCGCAGTTAATTAGAAAACAAGGAATAGAGACAACCACGAATGGACACGAATAGACACGAATTATCCAAGAAAATTCGACTATTTATTAGTGTGCATTCGTGTCCATTCGTGGTTTAATTTTGATTGTTAAAATTGGACGCAAATAAGGAGCGTGCGGAGCAGACTGATTATTTTGCTTCTTATTCTTCGTGGTGATATTAACCACGAAGCACACGAAGGGTTTATTCATCGTTATATTGAGGGAAATATAAAACGGGAATTTTATTCTATTTCCAACCGGAAAGATCCTGAGGCCTGTTGTTTTTTGACAAACCATCGAGAAGCGCCTTGAAAGCGGGCGTGCATTTTCCCCCGTCGTGTTCCATGGAGGATGCGGCATCCTGCCCGAAGGTGTGGTTCCATCCATTCCACCCGGCATAACTGTGAAAAATCCAGTCAAAGCCTTCTTTCTCCCATATTTCTATAGTGTCCTTTATCCACTGTTCTCTGCCGGGCGCCCAGCGTACAACACCGAATTCTCCAACAAAAATACGGACTTTGTGAGTGCGCGCGAAATCAACGGTTGATTTTATATCTTCAATCATAGTCCCCTTGTCCCAATATTTTACCGGTTCGGTCGGTATCATAGTATATTTCCCAGGGTAAGTCAGCTTCCCGTGCGATGGTTTATAAAAAATACCCTGATGTGTATATGCAATTGGAGTGTAATAATGGAATGTATAAAGTATGCGCGGGTCGTCGAAGTGCTTCATTGTGCTGAAAAATATATTCCAGCTGCCGGGCGGACCGATTGCTATCCAGACATCCTGATCCAATGCTCGGATTGTTTTAATTGTTTCCGGCAGAAAATCATCATACCAGACATCTACTTCCTGTTTGTTGTCGTACCTTATCTCAGGTTCACTTAAAACATCGTACGCAACAATGCCTGGTCTGTTACCATATTCTATAATAAAAGCTTCCCAGAATTTAATAAGATGCTCTCTGTAAGGTTTCCCCTCTTCTTTTTTCCAGAGTTTCTCGGATTTGCGCCCGTAATAATCGCCGGGAGTTATTATTAATCTAATATTATTTTTTAAACACTCATTTACGACAGTGTCTAACATGGAAAGTGCTTTATCATAATACTTCAATGGGTTTTCAGTTTCCGGCGGCTTTATATCCTTTTTTTTTGAATCTTCGTTATTGTTACAAAAAATCATGACACGGAGGGTATTAACACCCATCTTCGCCATATTTTGAACGGCTTTTGCATTAAGAGTGTCCAGACGGCAGTTTAAACCTCTGATCCTTTCCGGCAGTTGTAGTTTTTCCGCTTGAGCAGGGCTATCTAAAAATATAAAGGATAATAAAATCTTGATTATTAAAAATAGAATTGCGTTTGCTTTGGAAAGTTTTATTATCATAAAATAAGTTTACCATAAAAACCGGAATTACTTTTCGTAAATAAACATTCTACTAGTGCAAATTTTAATTAACTGCACAGCAAAATTAAAAAAACCACAGCTATTCTTAAAAAAACATTAGAGATAACCACGAATAGTGTCAAGAAATCTTATGAATTCCTACTAATTTTTGAATAGCCCTGCGAAAGAGTTATAAATCCGTTAATTCAAGCGGGGACATTTCAATAGTAGTATTGCTTTCTATATCCAATTGGAGAGGTTTCGCCGGGTAAAAGCCAGTGATCCAAAAGCGCCTGAATATAACGAGCATCAATGATGATGTATGATTTACTTTATTTCAGGTATTACCTGCACGCCAAATTCATAAAAATGTCTGTCAAGTGAACATGCAAGAGTAATGTTATTTTCTTTCATTAATGCAAATGATGTGCAGTCTGTAAAACTGAATTCATGGTCTGCATATTTCTGCATTATTTCCCATGCGTTTTTTTCGTTATCTTCTGAAATACGAATCAGTTGACAGCTTATTCCTGAATATATTTTTTCAACATAATTTTTATAACTATTCACACTAATTTTTCTTACTTTCATTAGTGTAATAAGCTCATCTAAAATAAAATTTGAAGTGACAAATTTTTTATTACATTCTTTAAGTGAGTTCGACACGGATTTATGATTTTTATCTTTTTTATCAAAAAAAGAAAATAAGGCATTTATATCAATAAATATTGAACTATTTTCCATAAATTAATTCGTCAACTCTTTCGGATGTATCAGTAAATCCAGAGTCTATCGCTCCGCAATATTTAAAAAATTCTTTTTTACTTGGGACGGTTCTATTTTCCTGTAACGGAAAGATAATCACTTCAACATCCTGGTCATTAAACTTATTTAGTTCTTTAAAGCTGATTATGTTATTGTTGATATGTGTTATTTTTCTTATTGTTTCCATGTAATTGCCTCCGGTTAATTGTTTGCCGCACAATTATTTTTCCGAAATCGGTTTTTTCGGCAGCTTTCTGTTGCCGAAAGTTTTACCGGTTTTTTGCCGATCATGAAGGATAAGCCGCACAATTCCATATGATCAAAG
>Ga0180008_1000206_pt1 | contig 58663 bp, 59 predicted proteins | sample MM_PW_MetaG_FD_121121 | JGI IMG/M metagenome (GOLD analysis project Ga0180008, IMG submission 121121) | Groundwater microbial communities from the Aspo Hard Rock Laboratory (HRL) deep subsurface site, Sweden - MM_PW_MetaG | ecosystem: Environmental > Aquatic > Deep subsurface > Groundwater... | reverse complement strand
CCAGTCACACGGAAAATGTTGTTAGCACACCCGGTTTTGGCGCCAAATCCACTCCCAGCAATATCAGTTACTTACGATCTCGCGTTCCCTGCGTGTTCCGCTGGCACTGTTCAACTTGGGTCAAGCTGATCGGGTCGAAACATCCCAATGCGGTGCAGCCCTATATCTGGGCGCCCTTCATCCTGATGGGCCGGTGATAAGGAATAGTCCTTGTAGGTTTCCGTAAGCGGAAGGCGGATAGGTCGGGGCGACCTGGACGCAAAGGACTTTCCCATGATCGCGCTTGAAACCCGCTATGGCTTTCGCATCGACATTCGCGTCGCCGGCCATGCCGACGAACCGGCGCTGGACGATATCATAGCCGCCGCCACGCTGGCCGCCGACCGGGAGGGCGGCACCGGGGAGGTCGCCATCTCCATCCTGCCCGATCACAAGGGCAAGGGGATCGGCTGGACCCTGCTGGACCATGTCGCGCGGGAGGCACGCGGATGGGGCATCGGCCGGCTCCAGTCGATCGAGAGCCGGGACAATCGTGCCGCCATCGCCCTGGAACGGGAAATGGGGTTCAGCGCCCGCGCCGTGGAGGGCGACCCGGCGCTGGTGCTGCTGGAACGGGTGGTTTAGAGAATGATCCGATCAGATTGAATCGGATCATTCTCTAAAAGTCTTTTGTTTCCGCATTTTGCGAGCCGTCAGCTGTGCCAGCTGACTTCAAAATGCTCTAGCCCGCTTCCAGCGCGGCGCCGGCTTCCATCCAGACTTCTTCGGCGGCGGCCAGCTTCTTTTCGACGTCGGCGCGCTTTACCATCAGCTGGCTGTTGGTCATTTTCGCCTCTGCGCCGGTCGCGGTCTTGGGGTCAGACAAGGCGGCGTCGATCCGGCCGCGCTCGGTGGCCAGCGCCGTCATCTCGCGCTCCGCCTTGTTGACCGCGTTCTTCAACACCTTCTGCTTTTCACGCCATTCGGCGGCGGCTTTCTTGTCCGCCTTCTTGTCCACCTTGGGCGCGTCGCCGCTGCTGCTGTTGCCGTCCGTCTTGCGCAGGATGATGTCGGTATAATCGTCAAGGCTGCCGTCGAACGGCTGGGCGGTGCCATTGTCGACCAGCACCAGACGATCGGCGACCAGTTCGATCATGTGCCGGTCATGCGACACGATCACCACCGCGCCGCTATAATCGTTGAGCGCCTGCACCAGCGCTTCGCGGCTGTCGACGTCCAGATGGTTGGTCGGTTCGTCGAGGATCAGCAGATGCGGCGCATCGCGGGTGATAAGGGCGAGGGCCAGACGGGCGCGCTCGCCACCCGACATGGAGCCGACCTTCTGCACCGCGCGCTCGCCGGAGAAGCCGAAACGGCCGAGTTGCGCACGGACCGCACCGGGGGTCGCGCCCTTCATCACGCGGGTCATATGTTCCAGCGGCGTGTCCGTGACGTCCAGTTCCTCCACCTGATATTGGGTGAAATAACCGACATTCATCTTGGCCGAGCTTTGCATCATGCCTTCCATCGGCGTGAGTTGCGCGGCGATCAGGCGGGCCAGCGTCGTCTTACCATTGCCGTTGCGGCCCAGCAGCGCCAGCCGGTCGTCCGGGTCGATGCGCAGGTTGATGCGCCGCAGGATCGGCGTTTCGGTGTAGCCGACCGAGGCCATGTCCATGGTGATGAGCGGCGGGCGCAGTTCGGCGGGGCTTGGAAAGCCGAAATGCAGCGTCGGATCTTCGATCGCGGCGGCGATGGGCTGCATCCGCGCCAGCGCCTTGGCACGAGACTGGGCCTGCTTTGCAGTGGACGCACGGGCGCTGTTGCGGGCGACATAATCCTGCAACTTCTCGCGCTCCGCCGCCTGCTTGGCGCGGGCGGATTCGAGCTGGGCCAGCCGTTCGGCGCGCTGCCGTTCGAAAGCGTCGTAGCCGCCGGGATAGAGGGTGACCTTCCCCCCTTCCAGATGGAGGATATAGTCCACGACATTGTTGAGCAGGTCGCGTTCATGGCTGATGACGACCACGGTGCCGCGATAGGCTTTCAGGAAATTCTCCAGCCAGAGCGTGGCTTCGAGATCGAGATGGTTCGAGGGTTCGTCGAGCAGCAGCAGGTCGGGGTTGGAGAAGAGAAGCGAAGCGAGCGCCACGCGCATTTTCCAGCCGCCCGAATAGCTGTCGAGCGGACGCCCCTGCATTTCTTCGTCGAAGCCGAGGCCCACGAGGATGCGGGCGGCGCGGGCCGGCGCGGTATAGGCGTCGATCGTCGTCAGCCGCTCATAGATATGGCCCAGGCGATCGGGGTCTTCGGTATGCTCCGCCTCCGCCATCAGTTCGGCGCGTTCCTTGTCGGCCTCCAGCACGGTGTCGAACGGGGTGGCGGTGCCCGAGGGGGCTTCCTGCGCGATATAGCCCAGCCGCGTGTCGCGGGGCATGTCGCACGACCCCTCATCCGGGTCGAGCTGGCCGATCATCACCTTCATCAGCGTGGACTTGCCCGCGCCGTTGCGGCCGATGAGGCCGACACGGCTGCGCGGCGGCAGCGCGGCGGCAGCGCGATCGAGAATGGTGCGGCCGCCCAGGCGCACGGTGATGGAATTCAGGTTCAGCATGGGCGCGCCCTTAGCATGACGTCGCGGAGGCGCAAAGGCGCGGGGACGCGTTTTGCAACAGGGTCAGCGGTTGCAAAGTTCACACCGTCGTGGCGAACGCAAAAGCGTGGGCACAAACCGGTGGTGCGGATTTCGCAATAGGAAAATTTTTGCAAAGTCAGGCCCGTGCCGGTGCGAAGGCGGCGCGGGGTGGATGAAGCCGACGGTGGGAAAGAGCCGGCGAGAGGATGGCATGAAATGGAGGGTGTAGGACAGGGGGATGAGATGACGCAAGAAATCGACAGCGCCTCAAATCACCCCCACACCATTGCCGTCGCAGCGTCGTAAAAGGCAACCGAGAGAGGGTTTGTGACATGCCGTTGTGCGGCGAGTTCATTAGCGCGATTCATGATACGTTGGTTATCTTCGGTCAACGGGTCGCCATAAATACCGACGTATAATTTTTTGAATTTACCGCGCGCCATCCGAATAAGGATGTGATCATCGTTAGTTGCAAGTGAATGCCCGAACACAAAGAAGCAATGTGTGCCAGTTTTCACGTTAGCCGTGAATTGCTTAAATCCCTGATATAAATAAGCATTATGGCGTATCTTTGCTTTTTTCTGCGCGCTGGTCCCCTCGGCAACGAATAACGGATAAGCATTAGCGTCAATCGCAGAACGCGCCTGCTCGACTAGAGGCACACCTTTACGTATCCAAGTATATTTTTTTAACTCCGATCCAGAATCGAATAGGTGAAGTGCGCCATGAAGAAAATGCACTCTCGCATCGTGAGCGCCAATTTCTCCCTGCCATACAACATATTCGGCATCAGGATCTTCCTCATCATTTCCAAAACCATCGTTAGTAGCCAAATTAATCTGGTCACCAACGGGATCGTCGCCGTGCATCAAGGTCCAGTACAACAATAAATCATAGTTTAATGTAAATACTTGCCCGCCGGCTGCAAGGAAGTGTGCCAGGAACGCTCGGCAGGCCCAAAATTTGTCGTCTTCAATTTCAGGCGGCACTGCCGGATGATTTCCAGCAATAGTTTGGATAAGGATTTCCTTCAATGCTGCGGCATGATCCTGCATTTTAGCAATAGCGTCTACACCGTCAGGCACATAGGCAGGCAATATCGTTGCAGCATTTTCTAATGCCCGAATAGCCGTTTCAAAATCTTGCGTATTGAGTAACCCGAAGACCGTTTCCGCTTCCGGACATGAACTGAAGTCAGCCCGGCTAAAAAGAGAACCGTAGTGGAAGATGTCAGCACGGCAAGCGATGCTGAACCCATTGCCGAGCAGTAAATGACGCTTGTTGAACTGAGCCGAATCTGCGATCGCCTGATCGAATGTAATAACTGGCATACACCCGCCTTAATTTTCCATCTGACAAACCAGCGAAAGACAAGGCAGCGAACCCAACTTGCCCGCGCAGAATAAGATTCTCAACGGAAGTCTCGGCCTCCACGCCAAATATAGGCATATCTACATTGGCCATATCAACACTTAATTTAGAGCTTATACCTGCCGCCCCCTCACCCGTTCCCAAACACCTTCGTCCCCACAACCCCCACCACGATCATCGCCATGAAGCCTGCCTGGACCATGTTCACGCGGTCACCGAAGAAGATCATGCCGCCGATGATGACGCCCACGGCGCCCAGGCCCGTCCAGACCGCATAGGCGGTGCCGGCAGGGATGCCTTTCATCGCCAGCGCGAGCAGGCCCATGTTGAGGAAGCTCAAAGCGATCGGCACGGCGGAGGCTTGCCAGCTGCCAATGGTGGCGGCCCATTTCAGGCTAAGCGCCCAGCAGATTTCAGTGAATACGGCAATGCCGAGGATGAGCCACGCCATGGGGCGCTTCCCTTTCATACAGGGCGGGCTCGGAAAGGCGGCGCGGTGGCCGGAAACCCGAAAGAGGCGGCGCGCCGAAGGACCGTTTTTTGTGAGGAAGGAGGGTGGTGGACACACTTGGGCTCGAACCAAGGACCCGCTGATTAAGAGTCAGCTGCTCTACCAACTGAGCTATGTGTCCACACTGGCCTACCTCCGCCCCTTTCGAAAAAGGGGGTGACTGCATCGGCCCGATGCAGTGGTGGACAGGGCTGGATTCGAACCAGCGTACGGGAAACCCGGGCAGATTTACAGTCTGCTGCCTTTAACCACTCGGCCACCTGTCCAGTGCCCTACGCTGCGGAAAATTGCGTTCCCGCTGCGTTGGAGGCGGCCTAATGGCGAATGGAGACTTGCCTGTCAATGGCCTGATGTGAAAAGAGCGAAATCATGAAAAAGCCCAATCGCTCCACCAAGCCCAAGAGCGCCTTTCCGCGCTTCTATGGTCGTCACGCCGTTATCGCGGCCCTCGCCAACCCTGACCGCATCGTGCGCAAGATATGGGGGACGCGCGAGGCGCTCGGCGCCCTCGACCTGCCGCCGGTGCTGCCGATCGTCTATTCCGACGTTTCCGACATGGGCCGCATGGTCCCGTCCGACGCGCCGCATCAGGGCATCGTCGCCGAAGTCGAGCCGCTGGACGATGTGTGGCTGGGCGATGTTCTGGAACAGGGGCGGGATGACAAGCGGCCGATCCTGGTGCTGGATCAGGTGACGGACCCGCATAATGTGGGCGCCATCCTGCGCTCCGCCGCAGCGTTCGACGCGCTGTGCATCGTGACGCAGGACCGGCATGCGCCGCCCGAATCGGGGGTGCTGGCGCGTGCGGCGTCGGGCGCGCTGGAAAATGTGCCCTGGGTGCGGGTGGTGAACCTGGCCCGCGCGCTGGAGGAAATTGCCGAGGCCGGCTACTGGCGCATCGGCCTGGACGGCGAGGCCGAGACGACGATCGGCGAGGCGATCGGCGAATCGCGCGTCGCCCTGGTGCTGGGGGCCGAGGGCGAAGGGCTGCGCCACAACACGATCGCCCATTGCGATATCATCGCCAAGCTGCCGATCAGCCCGCGCATGGAGAGCCTGAACGTCTCCAACGCGGCGGCGATCGCGCTGTACGCCGCGACGGTGGGCTGACGGGGCGTTGATTAGGGGGAGAGTGGCCATGGACCGCCTGTATCGCACTTTGGGCGCGCTGGCGGGGCTGCTGGCGCTCTCCGCCTGTCTGGTGACGCCGGGCCGGTTCGAATCGAGCCTGGATATCCGCGCCGACCGCAGTTTCAGCTTCGCCTATAAGGGCGAGATATTGGCGTCGGACATGGGCAAGGAGGCGCTGACGGGCGCCGCCGCCTCATCCGGGGACGACGCGCCGGAGGGTGAGGCGGAGAACAGCCCCACGCTGATGCAGATCGCAGCGAAAGAGGAAGATTTCAGCGACGCGGTCGATGACGCCAAGGGCGACGACGCGCAGATGCAGGGAATCGCGACGGCGCTGGCCAAGGAGAAGGGATTTCGGTCGGCCCGCTACATGGGCAATCACAAGTTCGAAATCGACTATGCGATCACGGGCAGGCTGGACCACGCCTTCCTGTTTCCGTTCAACATCGACGCGCAGATCGTCCTGCCCTTCGTCGCGGTGGAGATGCGCGGGGACGACCGGGTGCGCGTGAAGGCGCCGGGCTTTGCCAACGGGTTCGACAAGAGCCAGGGGCCGGCCGGTATGGGCGGCGCAGGCGATGAGGCCGCGAAGGCGCTGAACGGCAGCTTCACGCTGACGACGGATGCGGAGATCGTCAGCCAGAATCAGGAAGACGGCGCGCAAAGCACGCCGCAGGGCAAGCGAATCGTCTGGACGATCACGCAGCTGACCAGCGATGCGCCGGCCGCGACGTTGCGGGTGAGGCAGTAACCCGACCTCACCCGAACGGGATCAGTCTTCCGGTGCGATGGTGACGCGCAGGCCGTCCAGTGCGTCGTTCAGCATCACCTGACAGGACAGGCGGCTGGTGTCGTTGCGATGGTCGCTGCTGTCGAGCAGGTCGTTCTCGTCCTCGCTCATTGCCGGAATCGCGTCGGCAAAAGCCGGATCGACATAGATATGACAGGTCGCGCAGGAGCAGCATCCGCCGCACAGCGCCAGCAATTCGTCAAAGCCATTGTCGCGGATGACTTCCATCACCGACAGGCCATTGTCGCCATCGACAGCTTGTTCTTCACCCGAACGGTTGACCACGATCAGTTTCGGCATCTACCCTATCCCCTAGAATTTTCTCCGCTCTGACCGACAGGGACCGGGAAATCAAGGGTCGAGCTATCGCAACATGGTGAACAGTGTAGATCAGTTGCGCGACAGTCTGGATGCGATCGCCGCGCTGGAGCCGGGCTTCGTCGCCGCCATCGCACGGGTCGGCTATCCCGCGCCACGCGTGCGGGAGCCGGGCTATGAGACGCTGTTGCGCACGATCGTGGGCCAGCAGGTCAGCGTCGCGTCGGCCGCCGCCGTGTGGCGCAAGCTGGAGGCGGAACTGGGCGAGGGCTGCACGCCGCAAGCGTTGCTGGCGCGGGATTTCGATGCTTTGCGCGCTTGCGGGCTGTCGCGGCAGAAACAGGGCTATGCCCGCAGCCTGGCCGAACTGGTCGTGTCGGGCGCACTCGACCTCCACGCCCTGCCCGCCGATGACGAGGAGGCGATCGCGCAGCTTGTCCAGATCAAGGGCATCGGCCGCTGGTCGGCGGAAATCTATTTGTTGTTCGCGGAAGGGCGGCCCGATATCTGGCCGGCCGGCGATCTGGCCGTGCAGATCGAGATCGGTCGGATATTGGGCATGGCCACACGGCCAAGCGAAAAACTGACCCGTGACGTCGCCGAAGCCTGGCGCCCGCATCGTGGTGCCGCCGCGATCATGGCCTGGCACCATTATAACACCGAGGTACTCTGAAACATGCCCCTGCCCCACGCCCGCTATATCGTTCTGAGCCATGAAGGCGTCTGGAAGATCAATCTGGACAATAAATATTACGGCCCCTTCCCTACCCAGGCACTGGCGGTGGAAAGCGCCACCGGTACGGCGCAAAAGGCGAGCGAGGCGGGCTATCCCGCGTCCGTGCTGCTGATGCAGGGAACACAGTTCGAGACGCTGTGGACCAGCGTCGTCGAGGATGAGCCCAGCGCGCCCTAGAGTCATTTTAGCGCTCGACAGGGAACCGAACGGCCTTGTCGGTATTTACTTGATCCAGATTTAACGGGTCGTGGAATGCGCAAGAAGGTATTGATCGTCGAAGACGAGATTTTCGTCGCACTGGAAATCGAGCAGATCGTCGAGGATGCCGGATTCGCGGTCGGGGCAATCGCCGCCGATCGCGAGAGCGCGCTGGCAAGCGCGGACGATTGCGACATCGCGCTGGTCGACCTCAACCTGCGCGACGGACCCACCGGACCGCAGATCGGCATGGAACTGGCCGCGCGGCACGGCATCCGCGTCATCTACGTCACCGCCAATCCGGCGCAGATCGGCGACGCGTCGGTCGCGGCGCTGGGCGTCATCACCAAGCCGTTCCGTGCACAGAGCATTACCGCCACCTTGCAACTTGCGGCGTCCGAGCAGCCCGACCTGACCGACGCAGAAATTGCCGGCTTTACGCCTTTCCGGCCGCGCGGCTCATGGACCGGGATGGAATCCAGAGGCTGAGCCGCAGCCCGTCGGGCGCCCAGTTCCGCTCCATCCGCCCGCCCAATTGCCGTTCGACGCTGAGCGTCATCAGCCGGGTGCCAAAGCCCACCGCGCCGCCGGGCACGACCGGCGGGCCGCCCTCTTCCTGCCAATCGATGCGGACGTCATCGCCGTCCATCGCCACATGCAGGCGCGCCACGCCCTGCGCGACGGAGAGCGCGCCATATTTGGCGGCATTGGTCGCCAGTTCATGGAACAGCAGCGCCAGCGGCGTCGCCGACCGGTCGTCGATCGGAACATTGTCACCCGACAGGATGATGCGCGCCACGCTCTCGCTGCGATAGGGCGCGAAAATCTGATCCAGCACGCCCCGGAGCAGCCCTTCCCCATCGCCGATCTGCGGCGCGGATTCGACGCTATGCGGGCGGACGAAATCATGGGCGCGGCCGAGCGCCAATATGCGGTCGCGCAGGTCGTCCGCGACGTCGGCGATCGCCGGATGCTGGCGCGCCGACAGACCGATGAGGCCGGCGATCACGGAGAAGATATTCTTGATCCGATGCGACAGTTCGTGCGCGATCATCTCCCGCTCGTCGATCATCATCTTCTGTTCGTGAATGTCGGTGCAGGTGCCGATCCAGCGGATGATGACGCCATCGGCATCGCGGATCGGCAGGGCGCGGCCCAGCGTCCAGCGATAATCGCCGCCATGATGGCGCAGCCGATATTCGATTTCATAAGGCTCGCCGGTCGCCAGGCTGTTGCGCCAGCGTCCCCAGGCCCGGTCCTGATCGTCGGGATGGAACATGCCGCTCCAGCCGGCGCCATCGGTGGTTCCGGGCGGGACGCCGGTATAGTCGTACCAGCGGGCATTATAATAATCATGATAGCCGTCCGGCAGCGTCGACCAGACCATTTGCGGCATGGTGTCGGCGAGTGAGCGGAACATCCGATCGCTTTCGGCGACGGCGGCCGCGTCCATCCGCTGGCGCACGATCATGTCGCGGTCGCGGCGGCGCCCCTCCAGTTCCACCATCACCTGCCGGGCGAGCAGCGTCAGTCCCTGCCGCTGCAATGGGGTCAGCCCGTCCCGCGGCACCGTGTCGATGACGCACAGCGCACCCAGCGGCTCACCATCGGCGCCGACGAGCGGCGCGCCGGCATAGAAGCGGATATGCGGCGGACCAGTGACGAGGGCGTTGTCGGCGAAACGGGGATCGCGAGTCGCATCCGCCACGGTGAAGATATCGTCGCCCAGCATCGCCAATGCGCAGAAGGAGACGTCGCGCGGCGTTTCCTCCGCATCCAGGCCGACGCGCGCCAGGAAGCGCTGGCGCACATCCTCTACGATGCTGACCAGCGCGATCGGCGCGTCGCACAGCGCCGACGCAAAGCCGGTTATCTCGTCCAGAGTGCGGAAGCCGCCGGCATCCAGATCGTAAAGCGCCAGCAGTGCCGCGCGATCCGTCGCCAAGCCGCGCCCATCAGCCATTATGGGCTTCAGCCATCGCTGACGCGTTCGATATCGGCGCCGACGGCGGAGAGTTTCTCCTCCAGCCGTTCATAGCCGCGATCGAGATGATAGACGCGCTGGACCTGCGTTTCCCCTTCGGCGGCGAGGCCGGCGAGGATGAGGCTCATGGAGGCACGCAAATCGGTCGCCATCACCGGCGCGCCGACCAGCTTGTCGACGCCGCGTACCACGGCGGTGCGACCGTTGACGGCGATGTCCGCGCCCATGCGCGCCAGTTCGGGCACATGCATGTAGCGATTTTCGAAAATGGTTTCGGTCAGCACCGATGCGCCGTCCGCCTTCGTCAGCATCGCCATGAACTGCGCCTGCATGTCGGTCGGGAAGGCCGGGAACGGCGCGGTCGACAGGGTCAGGGGCTTGAGCTTGCCGTCCGACGAAATGCGGATGCCGTCCTTGTGCGGATCGACCTGAACCCCCGCGTCGCGCAGGGCGGCGAGGATGGCGTGCATGTCGTCGGCATTGGCGCCGATCAGATCGACCGACCCGCCGGTGATGGCGGCGGCGCAGGCATAGCTGCCCGCTTCGATCCGGTCTGGCATGACGCTGTAGGTCGCGCCGTGCAGACGCTCACGCCCATGGATGATCAGCTTGTCGGTGCCGATGCCTTCAATGTCCGCGCCCATGGCGACGAGCAGATTGCACAGGTCGACGATTTCCGGTTCGCGCGCCGCATTTTCCAGTATGCAGGTGCCCTTGGCGAGCGAGGCAGCCATGACCGCATTTTCGGTGGCGCCGACCGACACGACCGGGAAGGTGTAGATGCCGCCGGGCAGGCCGCCGTCCGGCACGCTGGCACGGACATAGCCGGCCGTCGTTTCGAGCGTGGCGCCGAAGGCTTCCAGCGCCTTCAAATGCAAGTCGATCGGGCGGTTGCCGATGGCGCAGCCGCCCGGCAGCGACACGCGCGCTTCGCCGACGCGGGCGAGCAATGGCCCCAGCACCAAGATGGACGCGCGCATTTTCCGCACGATGTCATAGGGCGCCTCGGTCGAGGTGACGCGACCCGCGCGCATCGTCAGGACGCGGCCGAAATCCTCCGGCCGAGCGCCTTCGATCATGGTCGATACGCCCAACTGGTTCAGCAAATGGCCGAAGCTGTCGACGTCGGCCAGACGCGGCAGATTGCGCAGCGTCACCGGCTCGTCCGTCAGCAACGCGCAGGGCAGCAGCGTCAGGGCGGCGTTCTTCGCGCCGGAGATGGGAAGGCGGCCATTGAGCGTGTTGCCGCCGCGAATGTGAATGCGGTCCATTGGGCAGGGTTAATAACGTCTAATGCGGCCCGCGCAAGGCGGCTGCGGCGTCATTTGACGGCATCGGGCGGGCGGTTGACGGCAATGTGAAACATTATTGCAAAGCAAAGCCGGACCTTGATCGAGTTTAGTGCGCGTTCTGAAAATGCAGCCAAAAGGCGAAAGGGGCGTTTTGCCATCGTAACGACAACAGGAAAAAGGTGTTTTTGGTGGCAACGAGTTGTTTCGCAGCGAGACTGGCAAAACAGGTGCCGCTGTCCGACGCGGAAAAAAAGGCATTGGCCCGGCTCGAGGAAAATCCCCGCAAGGTGAAGCGCGGCGCGATGATCCAGCGCGTGAATGAGACGGTGACGGAATTGTTCGTCCTGCGCGAAGGTCGCGTGATGAGTTTCGTGATCCTGCCCGACGGCAGCCGCCAGATCCTGCGCGTCTACTTCCCCGGCGACTTCATCGGATCGGCCAGCACCATCTATAGCAAGGCGCCCGAATCGCTGGTCGCCCTATCCGATGCGATCGTCTGTCCGTTCGACAAGCATGCGCTGCGCCGGCTTCTGGAAGATTATCCGCGCGTCGCCGCTTTGCTGTTCCTGCTGTCCAATGCGGAGCGGGTGGCGATGACCGACCGGCTGGCGTCGCTGGGCCGTACGTCGGCCAAGGCGCGCGTCGCGTCCTTCCTGCTAGACATGTTCGACCGGCTGCGCGTGACCGACGACAGCATCACCGACAGTTTCGACCTGAAGCTGACGCAGGAGGAAATCGGCGATTCGATCGGCCTGACGTCGGTGCATGTGAACCGCATGATCCGCCAGATGGAGCAGGAAGGGCTGATCAGCCGCACCAACGGGCGCATCATCCTCAACGACATGGCGCGGTTGGAAGAGATCGGCCATTATACCAACCGGCACAAGGATATGGATCTGGACTGGCTGCCGGTCGGCTGACGCCCGGCGCGCAGCATATCAGGCCAGCAGTTCGACATCCCAATAGAGCCAGTCGTGCCAGCTTTCATGCAGATAGCCGGGCGGGAAGGCGCGGCCATGTTCCTGCAATTGCCAGCTGGTCGGGCGGATCGGTTGCACATGCAGGGTCATGCCGGCCTGCCGGGGAGTGCGCCCGCCTTTTTTGAGGTTGCAGGGCGAACAGGCGGTGGCGACATTTTCCCAGGTGGTGCGCCCGCCCGCGCGGCGCGGCACAACATGGTCGAAGGTCAGGTCCGCGCTGGTGCCACAATATTGGCAGGCGAACTTGTCGCGCAGGAACAGGTTGAAGCGGGTGAAGGCGGGATGTTCGGACGGGCGCACATATTGTTTGAGCGCGATGACCGACGGAATCTTCATTTCCATGCTGGGGCTGTGCACCTGCCGCTCATAGCTGGCGATGATGTCCACCCGGTCCAGAAACACCGCCTTGATCGCCGTCTGCCATGGCCAGAGGCTGAGCGGATAATAGCTAAGCGGCGTGAAATCCGCATTGAGAACAAGCGCCGGACAATTTTCCGGATGCCGTATGAGGTCGGGATGGTACATAAAAACCTTCTTCCCCCTGGTCCCCGCCGCTGATCGTCCAGCAAGGTGACAAGGGCATGACAGCATTAACGAATATCCCCCGTCAAGAGCCTGTATGACTCATCTTACCGCACCACTGCATATGGTGACCCGCTTCGCCCCCAGCCCCACGGGATTGCTCCATGTCGGCCATGGCTGGTCCGCGCTGATGGCGATGGACCTGGCGCGCGCGTCGGGCGGCGCCTTTCGCCTGCGGATCGAGGATATAGACGGCACGCGGAGTCGGCCCGAGCATGTCGCGGGGATCATGGCCGACCTGACATGGCTGGGCGTGGATTGGGACGGCGAGGTGGTGTTCCAGTCGCGGCGGCTGGACCAATATGACGCCGCGCTGGCCCGGTTGCGGGCGGACGGATTGCTTTACCCCTGTTTCTGTACGCGAGCGGACATACAGGCCAGCCTGACCGCGCCGCATGGACCGGAGGGGCCGGTCTATCCGGGGACGTGCCGGGGGTTGAGCGAGGCCGAACGGACCCGGCGCATCGCGGCGGGCGAGGCGCATGCCTGGCGGATCGACATGGGCCGGGCGGGGGCGCGGGTTGGCACATTGGAATGGCGCGCGCTTTCTTTCCCGTCATTCGAGCCAAGGCGGGATGACGATGATTTGGGTGGCATGCTTCAAATCGCCGCCGCCCCCCTCCCCCATGGCGACGTCGTGCTGGCGCGCAAGGATGCGCCGGCCAGCTATCATTTGTCCTGCACGCTGGACGATGCCGCCATGGGCGTGACCCATGTGCTGCGCGGCGACGATCTCTATGGCGCGACTCATATCCACCGGTTGATCCAGGCGCTGCTCGACCTGCCAAGCCCCGCCTATATCCATCATCCGCTGCTATTGGGCGCGGACGGCAAGCGGCTGGCCAAGCGCGACGGCGCGATCGCGCTGGCCGATCTGCGGCGCGATGGCATGGACCCGGCGGCGTTGGCGGCGGACCTGCGGGCGGGGCGCTTTCCCATTGGCATCAGCCTCGCAAGCGCCTAGCATCTGCCCCCATGAACACCATCCTCGTCATCGCCCTGATCCTTGCCATGGCCGCGACGCTGTTCGCGCTGATCCGGGGCATCATCGCCTTTCTTCAGACGACCAAGGAAGAGCTGAACCTGCCCGAAGGCACGGTGCGCCCGTCCAGCCTGAAGCAGAACAAGATGATGCTGAACCGCATCCTGTTTCAGGCGGCCGCGATCATCATCGTCGCCATCCTGTTGCTGTCCAAGGGGCATTAAGCGTTGTAAAGTCGGCTGGAACGGTCGACGGTTCACAAAACGCGACACCAAAACACTCTGAAAAACGAGCCGCGCTCCCATGGTCAAGCTGAACAAGATCTACACCCGCACCGGCGACAAGGGGACGACCGGCCTGGTCGACGGATCGCGCCTGCCCAAATATGCGCCGCGCATGCAGGCGGTGGGCGATGTGGATGAAGCGAACAGCGCGATCGGCCTGGCCATCGTCGCCATGGGCGCGGGCGAGGAAGCGGACTGGCTGACGGTCATTCAGAACGACCTGTTCGACCTGGGCGCCGATCTGGCGACGCCCATTCCCGACGGACCGGACGAACCCTGGGCGCTACGCATCGTGGCGAGCCAGGTGACGCGGCTGGAACAAGAGATCGACGCGATGAACGCGGACCTTGCGCCGCTCGACAGCTTCGTCCTGCCGGGCGGATCGGCGGCCGCCGCGGCCGTCCACCTCGCCCGTGCCATCACCCGCCGGGCCGAACGCAGCGCGACCGCCGCCGCGGCAGAGATGGCGCTGAACGATCAGGCGCTCGCCTACCTCAATCGCCTGTCCGACCTGCTGTTCGTGATGGCCCGCCGCTTGAACGACAATGGCGCGGCCGATGTGAAATGGGTGCCCGGCGCGTCGCGATGATCGGCCGGCAATCTTCGGGAAACACGGACTGACTCTCGGCGGGCACGGCCTGCCCTATGTCAGACAATTAACCCTGTTTCTTCAGAAGACGTTTAGGGGCAGCCGGAGAATGGGCAACCGTTGATAATAGACGGGGATCGCCATGCACTTTTATCTGGCCACTTCCTTCATTTTTCCGCGTTCGCTTCGGCTGCGCCTATTTACGCTCTGCTTCCTGGCCACCCATTTGCCGCTGCTGGCCTATCTGGGCTGGGGCTTTGCCAGTGGCCGGATCGCTCTGGCCGAATTCGTCCTGCTGACCATGGCCACGGTGATCGGCACCGGCATCGCCCTGCTGGGCATCGGCGCGCTGCTCAACCCCATTCATGCGCTGGCCGATACGCTCCACCGGGGCGAAGGCGACGCCCCAGCCCTGCCAGAGGTCGGCGACGTCATCCACACCCTCTATGCCGGGGTGCAGCGGGTCGCGAGCGCCACGCGCGACCAGATGGACCATCTGCATCAGGCCGCGCATGAAGACCCGCTGACCGGCATCGCCAACCGGCGCGGTTTCCTTAGCCATATGGAGGCCCTGCCCGAAGACCGGCGCAGGGGTTGCGTCGCGATCATCGACATCGACTATTTCAAACGGGTCAACGACCTGCTGGGGCATGAGGAGGGCGACCGGGTATTGGCCAGTTTCGCCACTCGTCTGTCCGCGCTGGTCCGCCGCGTCGACATGGTATCGCGCTGGGGCGGCGAGGAATTCGCCATCTTCTTCCAGGATTGTATCGAGGATGAGGCGAGCTGGTCGCTGGCCCGCATCGCCAGCCGGATGCGCAGCGAACCGATCGGCGAAGTCAACGACCGGCCGATCAGCTTTTCCGCCGGCATATGCCGCTGGACCGGCGGCGATCTGGACGAAGCGCTGCGCCGCGCCGACGATGCGCTGTACGAAGCCAAGCAATCCGGCCGCGACCGGGTCTGCCGCGCCGTGCCGATCCTGCAAGAAGTGTGACCTTTAGGGCAGCGGTCGGAACCGCGTGCCGCCTTCATGCGCTTGTCTTTCCGAGAACGGCCAACCGTATCGGAAAGGGCAGGCATGGCGAGAAGCTGGACAGAGGCCCATCAGGACGACCTGGAGGAGCGGTATCGCGCGGTGCGCGCGCTGACGCAGGCGCTTACCGCCCCACTGTCCGATGCCGATGCCACGGTCCAGTCCATGGCCGACGCCTCTCCTGCCAAATGGCATCTGGCGCATAGCAGCTGGTTTTTCGAAACATTCGTGCTGCGCGACCATGTGCCTGGCTATCGGCCGTTCGACCCGCGCTACGCCTTCCTGTTCAACAGCTATTATGAGGCGGAGGGTGCGCGCCATGCCCGGCCGCTGCGGGGCATGCTGACCCGCCCTTCCCTGACCGAGATCTATGCCTATCGCGCCCATGTCGATGCGGCGCTGACCGATGCGCTGGGCATGTTACCGCAGGCGGCACGCGCTTTGGTGACGCTGGGCTTGCAGCATGAGCAGCAGCATCAGGAATTGTTGCTGACCGACCTGCTCCACCTCTTTTCGCTTAACCCGCTGGAGCCGGCCTTGTTCGAAGCGCCCAGCGCCGCGCCGGTCGCCCTGCCCGGCCCGCTCCACTGGATCGAGGGGCGCGAGGGGCTGGTGGAAATCGGCGAGGATGGGCGGAGCGCCTTCACCTTCGATTGCGAAGGGCCACGGCACAAGGTCGTGCTGCATCCTCACGCGCTGGCGCATCGACCCATTACCAACGGCGAATGGATCGCCTTCATCGAGGATGGCGGGTACCGCACGGCGGCGCATTGGCTGTCGGATGGCTGGGCCTGGATACAGGCGGAGGGCATCGACGCGCCGCTTTATTGGAAACAGGGTGAGAATGGCTGGACCCGCTTCGGCCTGGACGGGCGGCAGCCGGTCAATCCGGCCGCACCCGTCACCCATATCAGCCTGTATGAAGCCGATGCCTATGCCAGTTGGGCCGGGGCGCGCCTGCCAACCGAGGCGGAATGGGAAAGCGCGGCGCAAAATGTCGCGGCCGTCAGCGGCAATCAGCTCGACGGCCCGGCCTGCCCCCGTCCCCGCCCGGCCGATGCGGGCACCAGCCTGACCCAGATGTTCGGCGATGTGTGGGAATGGACCGGCAGCGCCTATCGCCCCCATCCCGGTTTCCGCGCGGCCCCCGGCGCGGTGGGCGAATATAATGGCAAGTTCATGTCCGGCCAGTTCGTGCTGAAGGGCAGCAGCTGCGCCACGCCGCGCGGCCATGCGCGGGCGAGCTACCGCAATTTCTTCTATCCCCACCAACGCTGGCAGTTCACCGGACTGCGACTGGCCAAGGATCTTTGACATGCTGCTGACCGATCAGGCGCCGACCTTCGCCTCTGCCATCGACCCTGAATTTCGCCACGACATCATGCACGGCCTGTCCCGCAGTCCCAAGGCGACGCCGCCCATCTGGTTCTACGACCGGCGCGGGTCCGAATTGTTCGAGGCGATCACCGACCTGCCCGAATATTATCCAACCCGCACCGAAACCGCATTGCTGGCGCGGCATGGGGCGGACTTCGCCGCCGCGATCGGCACCGGCCGGGCGGTGGTGGAGTTTGGCGCGGGCAGTTCGCGCAAGACGCCGCATCTGCTGCGCGCCATAGCCCCGGCCGCCTATGTGCCGATCGACATCAGCGGCGATTTTCTGCACGCGAGCAGCGCCGCCTTGGCGCAGGCCTTTCCCGACCTGCCGGTGCTGCCCGTCGTGGGCGATTTCAATCGGCCGCTGGACCTGCCGGCGGCCATCGAGGGGATGCCGCGCCTTGGCTTCTTCCCCGGCTCCACCATCGGCAATATGGAACCGGATGCGGCGGTCGACCTGCTGCGCGCGATGCGTCGCCTGCTGGGCGATGATGCCAAGCTGTTGATCGGGATGGACCGGATCAAGGATCGCGATCGGCTGGTCGCTGCCTATGACGATGCGCAGGGCGTGACGGCCGCCTTCAACCTCAACCTGATCGAGCGGATCAACCGGGAGCTGGAGGGCGACCTGCCGGTGGAGGAGTTCGCCCATCGCGCGATCTGGAATGACGAGAAGGCGCGGATCGAAATGCATCTGGAGGCGCGGCGGCCGCTCCATTTCCATGTCGCGGGCCAATGTTTCCATATGGACGCCGGCGAGACGATCCATACCGAAAGCAGCCATAAATATGGCGCGCGCGACGAACGACTGCTGCTGCGCGCGGGCGGATGGGAACCGGCGACGGAGTGGATGGACGATGAAGGGCTGTTCGCGCTGGTGCTGGCGGAGGCGGGATAGCGGGCCGGGAAGGGGTTAAAGGCGGACGCGTTATCTCCCTCTCCCGTTTTTCACGGGAGAGGCTACGGAGACTTGGCAGCTGGCTGCCTAGTCGATGTCGGTGAGGGTCTTTCTTGTTACTGGACAAGCACTACCTTCCAGCAAGAAGAAAGCCCCTCACCCAACCCTCTCCCGTGAAGACGGGAGAGGGCTTAAAAAAGCTTCCCGTCTTTCCTACGCCGTCGCGAGCAGCAGATCGCGCAGGTCGGTGAGGCTGGGCAGGACTTGCGCGCAGGCGAGGACCAGTTCCTCTGTCGGGGGGAGGAGGTCGGGGACCATCACCGTCGCCATGGCCGCCGCCACCGCCGATCGAACGCCGGCATAGCTGTCTTCCACCGCGACAATATGGGCCGGATCGACCCCAAGCCTTTGCGCCGCGAGCAGATAGGGTTCGGGATGCGGTTTGGGATGCTCCACGTCGCTGCGGGTGACGATGACGTCGAAATAATCGAGCAGACCGCTCTTCTCCAGCCGCTGCTGCGCATAGGGCGCGGCGGTGGAGGTGGCGAGCGCCATGGGGATGCCGGCCTGCTTCAGATGATCGAGCAGCAGCAGCGCGCCGGGACGTAGCGCTATGCCGGCATCGACTGCCGCTTCGAACAGCGCGTCGCTTTCGGCATAGAAGCGAGCGAGTGGAAAGTCCGGTCCCAGATGCTGGCTAAGCATCCGCTCATTTTCATCGCGATGGATGCCGACCATCGAGAGCAGCAAGGCATCCGACATCGGCCAGCCGATCGCCTCGCCCGTCTCGGCAAAGGCGCGGCGGTGCGCCGCCTCCGTATCGATCAGCGTGCCGTCCATGTCGAAGATCACCGCACGGACCGGGTCCGGCAGGTTGGACGGGCTGAGCGACGGGGCGGATTGGCGAAGCGGCTGGGTCATGACATCGATATGGCCGCGTTGCGTCTCAATTCCATTGCAAAATCGGGTGAGGCGATTGCGAATATTGCCCGAAGCGGGGATTATAGCATGACGGGATGCGCTCACGCATGTGAAGCGCTCCCCGGCGCAGGCCGGGGAACGCTTCACACCAATGCTGGCGTTATTACTCCGTCACCTGCGCGGACCATGTCCTGATCCAGTGCCAGGCGCCGCGACATTCGCCCATGCTGGTCGCTTCGATCAGGCGGAAACGGGTGCCGTCCCAGACATAGGCTTCGCTGCCGCCGCAATCGCCCAGGCCCCGCCCCTTGGCGAAGCTGTCCAGCCGCAGCTTGTCCTGCGTCCAGCCGGCATTGACCAGCATCGGCCGGGCTTCTTCCTCGCTCCAGCCCGGCTTCATGTCGAACCCGGCAAGGCGGAAGGCACGGCGGCCGGCCTCTCCGGTCGCGATGACGGGAATGGAGGTGAAATTATAGGCGCCGCTGCCGCAGGGGACGAGGATCAGCGTTTCGGTGCGGGAGAGCCGATAGAGCTGCGGCGGTTCCGCGCCCTTCATCTCATCGGCGCAGCGCGTGAATTTGCCGATCGCGGTCAGTTCCTCGCGCCACAAGGCGGCGGGTGTTCCCGCACCGGGCAACGGGGCGCGGCGGATGGTCGGTGCGGCAGGCGCGGCGCGCACAGCGATCGGCCCCATGGCCCCGGTCGCGACCAGCGCGGTGCTGGTCCCGGCCCGGCCCTGCCGCGCATCCATATGGCGCAAGGCCGCGCCCGTTCCGGCGAGCGACGGCTTGCCCAGCGATCGGCTGCCCGCCTTGATCTCCAGCACGCTGCCGCGCGCCATGGCGATGGCCAGCGCCGACGCCTGCGGCCCGCGCAACGTGGCGTCGCCCTCGCGGCTCATGGCGCTGGCGATGCGGCGGCCGTCGACATGGAAACTGAATTCGCCGCCGCCCTTGGCATCGCGGCTGACCCAGACTTCGGCGGCGGCATCCGGGCCGGCTTCCCGGACCACGCCGACCATGATCGGGCTGTCGGGCCATTCGCCGCCTTCGGGCAACAAGGACACGGCTTCGCATCGGTTGCGATTGTCGCAACCGATGGTCCAGTCCTTGTAGGTTTCGAGTGCGCCGGGCTTGGGCGCCTGCGCGGCCCCTGTGCCTGTCGAGCCGAGTACCGCCAGCGCGGTTAGGAAAAAATGCTTTGCCCCCATGGGTTAACCATAACCGATTTGCATCGGCAGGGACAGGCCCAACGTTACGGCATCGTCTCGATCGCGATCAGAGGCTGAGCATCAGTCCGGCCAGCGCCGCGCTCATCAGATTGGCGAGGCTGCCGGCGACCAGCGCCTTCAGCCCCAGCTTGGCGATCATCGGCCGCTGATTGGGGGCGAGGTTGCCCGTCACCGCCATCTGGATCGCGATCGAACTGAAATTGGCAAAGCCGCACAGCGCGAAGGTGATGATGGCGATGGTCGCGGGCGACAGCACACCCTGCACCTGGCCCAGGTTGATATAGGCGACGAATTCGTTGAGCACGACCTTCGTCCCGAACAGGCCGCCGGCCACCTGCGCTTCCTGCCAGGGGATGTTGAGCAGATACATGACCGGCGAGAAGACATAGCCGAGCAGCATCTGGAAGCTGAGATCGGGATAGCCGAACCAGGCGCCGATGCCGCCCAATATGCCATTGGCCAGCGCCACCAGCGCGACGAAGGCCAGCACCATGGCGCCGACCGCGACAGCGAGTTTGACACCTGTTTGCGCGCCCTGAGCCGCCGCCATGATGAGGTTGGCGGGCTTTTCTTCGTCATGGGTGGCGACCGGCATGGGTTCGCCCGGCGTCGTTTCCGCGTTCAGCGCCTGCGACACCGCCGCGCTGCGGCGCGTTTCGGGCAGGTGGATGTCATCCTCCAGCGGCAATTCCGGCTCGCATTCCGGTACGTCGGGCATCATGATCTTGGCCATCAGCAGGCCGCCCGGCGCCGCCATGAAGCTGGCCGCGAGCAGATAGTCGATCTTGATCCCCATGGAGGCATAGGCGGCCAGAATGGTGCCCGCGACGCCGGCCATGCCGCTGGTCATCACCGTGAACAGCTGCGGCGGGGTGAGGCCGGCCAGATAGGGGCGGATGACGAGCGGGCTTTCGCTTTGTCCCACGAAGATATTGGCGGCAGCGCACAGGCTTTCCACCTTCGACACGCCCGTCACCTTTTCGATCGCGCCGCCGACCCAGCGGACGATGAACTGCATGATCCCCAGATAATAGAGGATCGACACCAGGCTGGCGAAGAAGATGATGACCGGCAACGCCGCGATGGCGAAGCTGGCGCCGCCGATTTCCGGCTTGGCCAGCGGGCCGAAGATGAAGTCGGTGCCCGCCTGCGCATAGCTGAGAAGATTGGCGACGCCGTGCGACATGCCGCCGATGATCGCGCGGCCGGCCGGGACATAGAGCACCAAAATGGCGATCCCCGCCTGCAACAGGAAAGCCGCGCCGACCACGCGCGGGCGAATGGCGCGGCGATCCGAAGAGAGGGCGAAAGCGATGGCGAGAATCAATATGATGCCGGCGAGGCCGATAAGAAGATGCATGAAGCGCTTTCGCGGGAAATGACAAACCGTGCGACTATATGGCCCCGGACGCCCGGAGGCCAGTCCCGTTTGCCCGACAGGTCAGCCTAATCCGTCCGACTGCTACAAAGCCGCTACATTGGGCAATCGGCCGGAGACATGGCGCGCCTAGGGACGATCCTGAGGGTCTTTAAACAAGACAAGAGGGATTAGGGTAGATGGCTGATACGAACGACACGCACGACCATGGATTGATGCACGACCTGGAACGGATGCGCGATCTGGCGCGGGAAAAGATCGGGCGGCGGCGGACCTTGCGCCTGCTCTTTTCGGCGAGCGGCGCCGCGCTGGTCGGCGCTTGCGGCGGCGGATCGGGATCGTCGAGCGATTCGACCGCTACACCGACGCCCACGCCAACACCGACGCCAACCCCTACACCCACGCCGACGCCCACCCCTACCTCAACGGGCAGCTGCGTCGCCGATCCGGAGGAAACCAACGGCCCCTATCCGGCCGACGGGTCCAACAGCCGCAGCGGCACCGTGGTCAATGTGCTGGACGATAGCGGAATCGTGCGCAGCGACATCCGCTCCAGCTTCGGATCGTCCATCACCACGGCGAGCGGGCTATACACCACGCTGACGATCACGCTGGTCAACACCAACGGCAGCTGCGCCGCGCTGGCGGGCTATGCCATCTATATCTGGCATTGCGACATCAACGGCAAATATTCGCTCTACGACTATCCGGCGGAAAATTTCCTGCGCGGCGTGGGCGTGACCGACGCGAACGGACAGGTGACCTTCACCACCATTTTCCCCGGCTGCTATGACGGGCGCTACCCGCATATCCATTTCGAGGTCTATCCCAGCCTGGCGCGGGCGACGACCTACGCCAACCGCGTCCTCTGCTCGCAATTTGCGATGCCGGCCGCCGCCTGCACCACCGTTTATGCCACCAGCGCCTATAGCAGCAGCAAGAGCAATTTCGCCGGCGAGAGCATCAGCAGCGACAATGTGTTCGGTGACAATACGACCGCGCAACAGACGGCGATGACCATCACCATGACCGGCGACACCACCAACGGATACACCGGCACGGTGACGGTCGGCGTCGCCATCTGACCATAAAGGGGTTTGCGGATGACTTTGCAGGGGGCGCCTTGTGCTGATATGCTGGCCGTCATGGATGGTTCACGCATATTGGTGGTCGACGATGATGCGGATATCCGCACGCTCCTGTCGGATTTTCTGGAACAGCATGGCTTTGCGGTGACGGCGGTGCCCGATGGCGCGCGCATGGACGAAGCGCTGGCCGCGCAGGATTTCGACATCGCGGTGCTGGACGTGATGATGCCGGGCGAAGATGGCCTGTCGATCCTGCGCCGCCTGTCGGCACGGGGCGGCCTGCCGGTCATCATGCTGTCGGCAATCGGCAGCGACATCGACCGGATCGTGGGGCTGGAAATGGGGGCGGAGGATTATTTGCCCAAGCCATGCAACCCGCGCGAACTGCTCGCCCGCGTCCGCACCGTGCTGCGCCGTCACCGGCGCCAGGTGGCGCAAACGCCCGAAGCCCATGGCAAGCGCCTGCGCTTTGCCGGCTGGCAGGTCGATATGGGCGCGCGCCTGCTGACCGATCCGGAAAATGTCGTCGTCACGCTGACCGATGGCGAGTTTCGCCTGCTGCGTGCCTTCATCGAACATCCGCGCCGGGTGCTGAGCCGCGACCAGCTGCTCGACTATTCGGCCGGCAGCGAAAGCGATAGCTATGACCGGGCGATCGATGTGCAGGTCAGCCGCCTGCGCCGCAAGCTGGAGCGCGGCGCGCGCGCGGAGGGGACGGATGAACTGGTCCGCACCATCCGTAACGAAGGCTATATGTTCACGGCCGAGGTTCGCCCGGTTTGACGCCGCCCAACCCGTCCATCCTGACGCGCATCGTCGCACTGGTCGCCGCGACGTTGCTGCTGGCGTTGGGCGCGATGATGCTGGTCGCCTTTCGCGGCCCGCCGCCCCATGCCCGGCCGATGATGCTGGGCGAAGCCGCCGCGCTGATGCAGGGCGGCCCCGTCCCCACCGGCAGCTGGACGGTGACGCGCTACCGATCCGACCCGCCGCCGCTGATGGAGCCGGGCCAAATGGAGGATCGGGGCATGGCGGCGCAAATCGCCGGCCTGCTCGGCGCGCGACCGTCGGACGTCCGTGTGCTGCGCGAACAGCCGCCGATGCGAATGGCCGATCCCGACCGGAAACTCTGGCCTCAACCAGGCCCCGATCGAATGATGCTGCATGGATCGGTCCTGCTGGCGCGCCATATAGGCGATGGCTGGCAGGTGGTGCAGGCCCGTCAGGGCGCCAATCTGCGCTGGTACGCCATCACCTTGTCGCTGATGGCGGGGATCTTCATTCTGCTGCTGTTGCCGGCCTATTGGGTCGCGCGGCGCATCACTCAGCCGATCCGCCGGCTGGCCGAGGGCGCGGCGACGGAACGGCCGGAACGGGCCGATCCGCTGCCGCTGACCGGCCCGCCGGAGGTGCGCGCGGTGGGCGCCGCCTATAATCATATGCGCGCACGCATCGCCGACTATCTCAATGAGCGGACGGCGATGCTGGTGGCGATCGCGCACGACCTGCGCACGCCGATGACTCGCCTCTCCTTCCGGCTGGAGGCGCTGCCCGACGGTCCCCGCGCCAAGGCGCAGGCGGATGTGGAGGAAATGCGGGCGATGGTTACCGACCTGCTCGACTTCATGCGCGGTCAGGGCGATGCCGCCGCCCATGTGCGCATCGACCTGAGCGCCATCGTGGAGACGCTGGCGGACGATCTGGCCGATATGGGGCAGGATGTGACGGTGACGCGCAGCGCCCGCGCGGTGATACGCGGCGATGCGATCGCGCTGCGCCGCTGTGTGGCCAATCTGGTGGAAAATGCGGTCCGCTATGGCGGATCGGCGCGGATCGCGCTGGCGATCGTGGGCGGTCGCGTGACCGTGGCGGTCGAGGATGACGGGCCGGGTGTGCCGCCGGATGCGATCGAACGGCTGTGCGAGCCATTTTATCGCGGGGAAGCATCGCGTAATCGGGAAACCGGCGGGGTCGGGCTGGGCCTGGCGATCGCCCGGCGCATCGCCGACGATCATGGCGGGCGACTGGACTTCGCCAACCGGACCGAGGGCGGACTGCGCGCAAGCGTAACCCTGCCGCTGGAACGGCAGGGTTAAAGCGCCCCGCTCACTCCTCGAACGCGAGCGAGAACCAGGAGGCCATGGCGTCCATCGCCAGCGGCGAAAGGCGGATGGCGCGGCGGCGGCGGCTGTTGGGGGAGGTGCGATGTTCGTCCAGCAGGCCGCGCCGTTCCATCGTGCCGACCTGTCCCACCACGACGCTCAAGGACAGGCGCAGCGTCTCGCTCAATTGCTCCAGCGTCAGCGCCACGCCTTCCAGTTCCGCCTGATAGAGGGCCAGCAATATGTCCCAAGCCGGATCGGCAAAGAGATTCTGCCCAAACAGCATCGCCCGCACGCGGCGGGCCTCCAGATAGCGGGCGAGAGCGGGAAGCTGATCATTGCCCTCCCCGTCCAATATGGCGGGTTCTTCCTTGCGGGCGTGGAAATTGGTCAGGCAGCGTTGCAGCGCGATTACCAGGTCCACCGCTTCCTGGCTCGGCAGGTGGCGGTCAGGCGGGATATGCGCGGTCATGCATCGCTTTCCGGTCGAGTTCGATACCGATGATCGTGAAGAGCATCAAGGGAATGACCCACACGGTGCTGAGGCCGGCATAAATGCGGTCAGAAAAGTCCGGCAGCAGCAAGGTCACAACGTGGGTCAACACGGTCATCAACTGGCAGGCCGCGGCCCAGATGGGCCAATAGCGCTGGCTGTTCAGCATCAGCCAGAGGAGCGCGATGAAAGTGCCCAGATCGACTACCATCAGCCATAGTTGAGGCGCGTGCCATGTGCCGACGATTTGTGCGGGTATGGTGAGTAGCGCCGCCGTAACCGAGATCAGCACGAGTAGCCGCCCGTCACGCCCACCAAAGCAAATGGCGAAAGCGCAAGTCATGAGGGTCAATAGCCAGAAGAAAGCCGCCAGCATCTGTATTTCCGATTGAGAGGGGGGGCAAAGGTCATACAGATGCCGACGGCTTCCACCCGGATCAAGCGACCAGGGTCAGGTGGCGCGCTGTCTCGCGCTGTTCGAGTTCTAGGCCTATAGGACAGCCGAACGCTGTCACTTCATGCTGGCTATGTTCGAGGCAGCGGGTAAGAAGAGCAGTCGCGCGGATCATGTCGCCGCGGCCTTCGATGATCTTCGTGGCGCTTTCGTGAATCTGCTTGAGGATGCGCTGGCTTTCGCTGGCGGTCAGGCCCGATCCCTGCGACGCGGCAAGGAAAGCCGTGGTCAGTTGCGCGGCATCGACCAGCGCGCTGTCGAAGGCCGCGAATGCCTGGCGGGTCTGATCGGCGACGGCCTGGGTCTTGATGGGATCGAGGTTGAGCACAAGTCTTCTCCTTCGCACCCACCCTAGCCCGGTGGTGCGTCGTTCGGCGTAGCGATTTCCGGATGGATCAGCCCAGGACCGTGAAGGCCCCGGCAATGAGCAGCAGCAGCGTGACGACACCAACCCCGGTCAGAACCGCGGCCCGGATCATCGCCAATATGCGGCCATCTTTACTCAGTTCATTGGTCGATCCCCCGAGCGGCGGGCCGAAGGCGAGGATGCGGCGCAGGAGCGTCTTATGCTCCGTCTGCCCATCCGGCCTGTCCGGCTGAGCAAGGGATGACGCAGGTTCGGGATCGGGCGCAAGCGGCTCCGGTTGATATATCAAAGGCTGATATGTGTCACTTTGGGGCGACCGTTCCATCCCCGAAACGAACAGGCGTGCGGCTTCCTTGCGCGATGGCACGCCGAATTTGCGCAAACTGGTGCGGACGCGCTGATCGACCGTATGCTCCGACACGTCGAGCTGGCGCGCGATCTCTTTGGAATTGAAGCCCTGGGCCACCAGCCGCAGGCACTGCTTTTCCCCCTCGCTCAAGGCCGGAAGGGTTTCCGCCACGTCTTCATTCCTCCTGCGGGCGCCTCCGGTCTGCGACATCGACCGGCATTGAAGGCCCCACGCCTTCTCTAGCTTGCGAACCACCCGTTATGATTCGGTTCACGCTGCGCATGAATTCGCACGATATGGGCGAAAGGCGCAATGCAGATGGCCGGCGCGCTTGTCCACCGCGCCGGCCATGGGAGGATGTTATTTTGCGGGCGTGCCCCGCAATGGCTGTGACAGTTTAGCTGAACACGTCCGCGACGTCGGCCGCCGTCTGCTTGGGATCGGGTCCGAAGCGATTGTCGCCGCGCGTCCCGTCGAGGCACATGAAGACGAACACGATCAGCCCGCCGACATAGGGCACGAAGTTCAGCAGCACGAACCAGCCGCTCTTGTCCTGATCATGGAAGCGGCGGACCTGCACCGCCAGCGAAGGAATGATAAGCGCCAGCACCAGCAGGATGAGCAGCCAGAAGAAGGGACCGGACGGCGCCCCCTCACCGAAACCGCCCGTCGCGACGGCCAGCAGCGATATGACGATCGCGAGCAGGATATAGCCCAGCGCGAACATCCAATATTCCTTGCGCCGCGATCGGCCCGAAAAGTCGGCATAGCGCTTCAGCGGCAAGAGCATATATTCCATCGACATTCCCCTGAATGGTGAGGGGATGCAGGATAGGAAGGCTTATTGCGTCTGTCTTGCAAAAAGCGCTGTCAGGATTTCAGCTGCCCTTCTTGCCGTCCTGCTTCGCCTTGTGCGCGGCGAGCAGCGCGTCGATTTCGACGATGCGCAGGCGCTGGGGCGTGTCCTTGGCCAGGCCCTTGAGACGACATTCGGCCCACAGAGCCTTGCGCTCGCTATTGAGCGCCTTGGAATAGAGATCGGCCATCCAGATGGCTCCTTTTTCAAAAACAAAGGGCCGACGCCTCGCGACGCCGGCCCTTGTATAACCTGTCAGCTCTGAAAAATCAGGCGGCCCTTCCGTTGAGGCCAATCTGATAAATCAGGCGGCCTTCGAACGGCTCATGCGCTTGCGCTCGTTCGGGTCGAGGTAGCGCTTGCGCAGACGGATGGTCTTGGGCGTCACTTCGACCATTTCATCGTCGTCGATGTAAGCGATCGCCTGTTCCAGCGTCGCCTTCTTCGGCGGAGTCAGGCGGACGGCGTCGTCCTTGCCGCTGGCGCGGAAGTTGGTCAGCGCCTTCGACTTCATCGGGTTGACTTCAAGATCTTCCGGCTTGGCATTTTCGCCGACGATCATGCCTTCGTACAGCGCTTCGCCCACGCCCACGAACAGGATGCCGCGCTCTTCCAGCGGACCCAGCGCATAGGCATTGGCTTCGCCGGCACCGTTGGAGATCAGCACGCCGTTCTTGCGGCCTTCGATCTTGCCCTTGTGGGGGCCGTACTTCTCGAACAGGCGGTTCATGATGCCCGTGCCGCGCGTGTCGGACAGGAATTCGCCATGATAGCCGATCAGGCCGCGCGACGGCGCGGAGAAGGTGATGCGCGTCTTGCCACCGCCCGAAGGACGCATGTCGGTCATTTCCGCCTTGCGCACGTTCATCTTGTCGACGACCGTACCGGAGAATTCATCGTCCACGTCGATGACGACGGTTTCATAAGGCTCGGTCTTGCCGCCATTTTCGTCTTCGCCGAACAGCACGCGCGGACGCGAGATGCCGAGTTCAAAGCCTTCGCGGCGCATGGTTTCGATCAGAACGCCCAGCTGCAGTTCGCCACGGCCGGCGACTTCGAAGCTGTCCTTGTCTTCCGATTCGGTCACCTTGATGGCGACGTTCGATTCGGCTTCGCGGGCCAGACGATCGCGGATCATGCGGCTCGTCACCTTGCTGCCTTCGCGGCCGGCCATCGGCGAATCGTTCACGGCAAAGCGCATCGACAGGGTCGGCGGATCGATCGGCTGGGCCTGGATCGGTTCGCTGACGGCGGTGTCGCAGATGGTGTTGGCCACGGTCGCGACGGCCAGACCAGCGAGCGAGATGATGTCGCCAGCCTTGGCTTCATCGACGGGCACACGGTCCAGACCCTGGAACGACATGATCTTCGACGCGCGGCCGGTTTCGATGATGTTGCCGTCCATGTCCAGCGCGTGGATCGGCTGGTTGACCTTGACCGTGCCCGACTGGACGCGGCCGGTCAGGATACGACCCAGGAAGTTGTCGCGGTCGAGCAGCGTGACGAGGAAGCTGAACGGCGCGTCCTGATCCAGCGACGGCGCGGGCACATGGTCCACGATCTTCTGGAACAGCGGCTCCAGCGTGCCTTCGCGGCGCTGCGGATCTTCGCTGGCATAGCCGTTGCGGCCCGACGCGTAGAGGACCGGGAAGTCGAGCTGTTCGTCATTGGCTTCCAGCGTCACGAACAGGTCGAACACTTCGTCCAGCACTTCCTGGATGCGTTCGTCGGGACGGTCGACCTTGTTGACGACGACGATGGGCTTCAGGCCGAGCGCCAGCGCCTTGCCGGTCACGAACTTGGTCTGCGGCATCGCGCCTTCCGACGAATCGACCAGCAGGATGACGCCGTCGACCATGGAGAGGATGCGCTCGACTTCACCGCCGAAGTCGGCGTGGCCGGGCGTATCGACGATGTTGATGCGGGTGCCGTTCCATTCGACCGAAGTGGGCTTCGCCAAAATGGTGATGCCGCGCTCTTTTTCCAGATCGTTGGAGTCCATCGCGCGTTCTTCGATGCGCTGGTTGTCGCGGAACGTGCCGGACTGGCGGAAAAGCTGGTCGACGAGGGTGGTCTTGCCATGGTCGACGTGCGCGATGATCGCGATATTACGCAGGGACATATTGTGCCTTCGGGATTCGGGTTCTCCCGGCCGGCACCACGCCTGTCCAGGACTATCGGGCGCGCCCCTACAGGAAATGATGCGATGCGGCAAGGGTCGGGTGGCGGATCGCCCTGCCCGATCCGTCAATCCCTATGCCTTATAAGGAGACGCCCATGTCCGACAGCCCGCTCATCAGCCGCCGCACCCTGATGCAGGCCGCAGCGATCGCCGCCCCACTGGCGTTGACGCCCGACATGCTGAGCGCGGCCGGCAAGCCCGCCCTGCGCGAGGCGATGATCCTCGACCCCGCCATCCGCTATTTCAACGCAGCCAATATCGCGCCGACCTTCCGCAGCGTGGCGGCCGTGCATGCAAACGAAACCCGCGCATTTCAGATGGACCCGTCGGTCGAACGGCGTGCGCTTTATCCCAAGGCCGCCGACGCTCTGCGCGCGCGGCTGGCGAAGCGATTGAACGTGACTGGGCAGGAAATCGCGCTGGTCCGCAATTCGAGCGAGGCGAACACGGTCGCGGTGCGCGGACTGGCGCTGAAAGCGGGCGACCGGATCATCCTGACCGACCATAATCATCCATCGACCTGGGACAGCTGGAAGCTGCGGGCGGAGCGGGAGGGGCTGGACCTGCATGTCGTGCCGGTGCCGGTCGAGGCGAAGACACCGCAGGCATTGCTGGACGGCATCGCCGCTGCGATCACCCCGAAGACCAAGGCGATCTTCCTGTCGCATATGAGCAATATCAGCGGCATCGTCTACCCGGTGGCGGACATCGCGAAACTGGCGAAGGCGAAGAATATCTGGCTGCATGCCGATGGCGCGCAGACCTTCGGCTGGATGCAGCTGGACCTCGCGGCGCTGGGCGTGGACAGCTATTCGGGGAGCACGCATAAATGGCTGATGGGGCCGCTGGAGGGCGGGATGCTCTATGTGAAGCGCGAGCGGCAGGCGGAATTGCAGCCGATCATGATGAGCCATGGCTATTGGCTGACCGACGAGGCGAACCTGGACACCGCCCAGAAATACGAGATTTTGGGTCAACGCGACGATCCCCGCCTGATGGCCTTTGCCGCGACGCTGGACGTGCTGGACGGCGTGGGCCAGGCGGCGATCGAACAGGCGGCGCGGCAGCGGGCGGCCTCGATGCGGCAGGCGCTGTCCGCCGTGCCGGGGGCCAAGCCCTTCGGCAGCGGGGTGGACGCCATTACCGGCCCGGTCATCACCGTCGCCTTCCCCGGCCGCGATGTGGCGGCACTGCGCGCGAAACTATGGCAGGCGAAAATCGCCACTGCCGCGTCGAAAATAGGCGGTGGCGCCGCGATCCGCTTTTCGCCGCATGTCTATAATAGCGATGACGATGTGGCAGCGGTGATCGAGGGGCTGCGGGCGGGTTGAACCGCCTTCTCCCTTGGGGGGAGAAGGATATGAAGCCTTATCGCGTAGCGATTAGGCGGAGTTGGATGAGGGGGATTGGCGCGATGTCGCCTTATTCCGGCGACGCTGCATCCCCCTCACCCAGCTCCGCCTAGGCAGCAAGCTGCCAAGTCTGCGCAGCCCTCTCCCCCAAGAGGGAGAGGGATCAAAGTCCCCTTGCTTTACACCAGTCAAATTGCCCCTTGCCCCACGGGCCGACCTTTCTATGGTGCCGCCCGTCGCTGATAATATAGCATATCCTTGCAAGGAGCCTTCTCTCGATGCGGTCTGCCGCCACCTTCGCTTTCGCCTCCCTCCTCGTCCTCGCCACCCCGGCCCTCGCGCAGAAGGATGCGCCCGACGCTGCGAAACAGCATGCCGACAAGGTCGCCGAACAGGTCGCCGCCAACTGGGCCAGCGCCCCGATCGAGGAAGTCACCCAGAGCAGCAAGGGCACGGCCCGCGTCGATGGCAAGGCCATCCCCTATACCCAGACCGCCGGCACGCTCACCATCCGCGATGAAAAGGGCAAGCCGGTCGCGAGCATGTTCTACACCGCCTATACGGCGGCCGGTAAGAACCGCCCCGTCACCTTCCTTTACAATGGCGGCCCCGGCTCGTCGTCATTGTGGCTGCGCATGGGCAGCTTCGCGCCCGAACATGTGCGCACCGGCAACCCCGAAGCGGTCAAGCCCGCGCCCTTCGACGTCGGCCCGAACAATGACAGCCTGATCGGCAGCACCGACATGGTGTTTTTGGACACGATAGGTTCGGGCTATTCGCGCATCCTGGGCGATGCCAAGCCGTCCGACTTCTACAGCGTCGATGGCGATGTAGACGCCTTTGCCAAGGCGATCATCCGTTACACGACCAAGAATGGCCGCTGGGCGTCGCCCAAATATATTTTCGGCGAAAGCTATGGCACGACCCGGTCGGGGGCGCTCGCCTATCAGTTGGAGGATCGGGGGCTGACGCTGAACGGCGTGGTGCTGCTGTCGTCGATCATGAATTACGGCATCCGCCAGTCCGGTTTCGACGCGATCCATGTCGGCTATCTGCCGAGCTATGCCGCGAGCGCCTGGTATCATAATCGCGTCCCCGGCGGCCGCCCGGAAAGCCTGGAAGCGTTCGTCGAGGAAGCCCGCATCTTCGCCAACGGTCCCTACGCCACGGCATTGCTCAAGGGGTCCGACATCAGCGCGCAGGAAAGCGACGCGATCGCCCAGCAGCTGAGCCGCTTCACCGGCCTGTCGGTCGATTATCTGAAGCGCGCGAATCTACGCGTCAGCCTGTCCCGCTTCCGCAAGGAATTGCTGCGCGACGGGCATGAGACGATCGGCCGTTTCGACAGCCGCTACAAGGGGATCGACGCCGATGCCGCCGGCGAGGAACCGGAATATGATCCGTCCAGCACCGGCATCACCGGCCTATATGTCGGCAGCTTCCTGGATCAGGTGACGAACAGGATCGGCTACAAGACCGACCTTGACTATCGGCTGAGCGCGCGCGAGGGCGGCGACTTCAAATGGGACTGGAGCCATTCGCCCCCGGAAGGCGGCAAGCAGAATGTCGCGGACGTGACCGCCGACCTTTCCGCCGCGATGCGCACCAACCCGCATATGCGCGTGCTGTCGCTCAATGGCTGGTACGACATGGCGACGCCCTTCTTCTCGACCGAGCGCGATTTGAAGCACATGATGCTGGAGCCGCAGCTGCGCCAGAACCTCCAGTTCAAATATTATCCGGCGGGCCACATGGTCTATCTGAACCCGGAAGCGCTGCACCAGATGCGGCTGGATATGGAGCGTTACTACGCCGAGGGTGCGCGCTGAAAACCGTTGGCGGGCGGCGGTTGAACCGTCGCCCACCACGCATACACATCATGCGGTTATCGTCTTTTTAAAACGCTGCGCATAGACGATGGCTCCTTTAGCGTAGGGGGCGCATCATCATGCTGATCTATGTTCTGATAATAGTGGCCATAGATACGGCATGGCGCGCCGCGTTGATTGCCTTCGCAACGATCGTAATAGGCCGCTTCGCCTTCGCGAACGATCTTCCTTTACGGCGACTCAATAAGTCGATGCTTGTCTGCATTGGCGCCTGGACACTCTATTTCCTCTATTCCTACATCCGGCACACCACGAGACGTAGCGTGTCGGTGAGCACCGAAGCGATCATATACGGACTATTCATAGGTTATCTTATCGCATTATTTCCATTTGCAATCGCTTGGGGCGTTCGGCGCCTATTGCTCAGAACAAGCCAGACAGCAGACGCCTAATAGCGCAATTTCGGATACCAGTCCGCCGGTCGCCCTTCCGGCGTCAGGTCCAGGATCGACCAGAGCGCAGCGATATCCGGCGCATCGCGCGGGTCTTGCCCCGGATCGGCCATCTCGCCCGTCATCTCGCTCATCCAGAAGAGGCGGATGCCGTCGTCGTCCTTGCGGAACACGACCAGCGCGGGATATTCGCCGTCCGGCGTCAGCAGGCCCAAGTCATTGGCATAATCGTCGCCGATCGTCTGGATGAAGTCGGTATCGCGCCAGCCCCGCTCCTGCGCGAAGGCGAATTGCCGCTCGACCGGGCTGCGACCGAAAATCTTGTAAGCGACGCGCTGCTTGATATCGGCGGCATTGCCATCGACCGATCCGATCCAGTTGGTGCACATCGGGCAGGGCCGCTCGCGTTCCGGGCCGTACATCCAGAAATAGGCGACCAGTACGCCCTTGTCGCCGAACAGGTCGGACAGGCCGACTTCGAACCCCTGCTCATCCTTGAAGCGATAGTCTTTTTCGATCGACGGGCCGGGCGGCAGCGCCTGGCGCTGTGCGACAAGGCGGGTGGCATGGCGGCGAAATTCGATTTCTTCGGCCAGCAACGCCGTGCGGGCGTCGCGATAGGCGGCATTTTCGCCGGGGAAGCGCGGCTTGCGGTGGGTAATGAGGTCGGCGACGGGTTTCAGGCTGGCCATGGCAGGTTCCTCTCCAGTCAAGATTGCCAAGCAATCGCCGGAAGCCCTATATCGTTCCCCGGACCAAGGCTTGCGCCCCAGTGTATTATTACCATATTACACGGCAAGCCGCTCATGGCGACTGGAGACGATATGGCCACCACTGCGCCCACGACGACTGCGACTGCTGATGCGTTGAACCTGACCCCGCCCGATCCGGTACCCGTAGTCGCGCCGGAAAAGGCGTCCGGCCTGGTCCCGATCGAGGATGAGAAGAAGTCGAAGCTGGACGAGAAGGTCGACGCCTTCGTCGCGGACCTCGTCGCGCAGGATGCCAATTCGCCCGAATTCGGCGCGCGCGTCGATCAGCTGACCAATATGGGGCGCAAGGAAATCGCCGAGGCTGCCGGGCACTCCAACCGCTTCCTCGATCGCCCGGTGCGGGCGATGGACAGCGATACCAAGGTCGGCGCGGACCTGGCCGAACTGCGCCGCACGGTCGAGGATCTGGACCCCGGCAAGCGCGGCAATCTGCTGGCGCCCAAGAAGCTGTTCGGGATCATCCCGTTCGGCAACAAGATGCGCGACTATTTCGACGGCTATAAGAGCGCGCAGGGCCATATCAATTCGATCCTGGGGTCGCTGGCCAGCGGCAAGGATGTGCTGATCAAGGATAATGCCGCGATCGACGTGGAACGCCAGAATATGTGGCAGACCATGGGCCGTCTGGAGCAGATGATCCATATCAGCAAGACGATGGACGCGCGGCTGGAATCCAAGGCGCTGGAACTGGATTCGTCCGATCCGGCCAAGGCGAAGGCGATCCGCGAAAGCGCGCTCTTCTATATCCGCCAGCGCACGCAGGATCTGCTGACGCAAATGGCGGTGACGGTGCAGGGCTATCTGGCGCTGGATCTGGTGAAGAAGAATAATGTCGAACTGGTGAAGGGCGTGGACCGCGCCAGCACCACCACCGTGGCAGCGCTGCGCACGGCGGTGACGGTGGCGCAGGCGCTGGCCGGGCAGCGGCTGGTGCTGGAGCAGATCAGCGCGCTCAACACCACGACCGCGAACATGATCGACCGGACCGGCGAATTGCTCAAGAGCCAGACCGCGCAGATTCACGAGCAGGCAGCGTCCAGCACGATCCCGATCGAAACGCTCCAGCGCGCCTTCCAGAATATCTACGACACGATGGATAATATCGACGCCTTCAAGCTGAAGGCGCTGGAGAATATGAAGACGACGGTGAACACGCTGTCGGGCGAAGTGGAAAAGTCCAAGGGCTATATCGCCCGCGCGGAAGGTCAGGCGCAGGCCGCCAAGGAAGTGCGCGCCGACAATCCGTTGTTGAGCGCGATCGAGGGGTGAACAAAATGCTTCCCCTCACCCCGTTCGGTTCGAGCTTGTCGAGAACCCATGCGCATCGGTTCTCGACAGGCTCGAACCGAACGGCGGGGACGCAAGCATGAGCCGGTCCGACCGCATATTGGCCGATGCGGACGCCGTGCTCCGCCGCCATAGCGATCGCGGGCAAAGCCTGTCTACGCGCGCGCGGGCGCGGCGCAACGCCGGCCTGATCCGCAAGGTCAAATATGCCTTCTGGGCGGTATTGGCGATAGTGCTGGGCAGCGCGGTGGCGGGCTTCGTCCTGCCGCTGGGCACCACCGGCGTCATGATCGTGATGGGCGTGATGATCGCCGCGCTGCTGCTGATCGCGCTCGCGCCGACGGAAAGCCAGGTGAAGACGGAAGCTCTGGCGCAGACGGAACTGGCCGCCCTGCCGCTCAAGACCGAAATCTGGCTGGAAAACCAGCGCAAGGCCCTGCCCGCCCCGGCGGTCACGCTGGTCGACAGTATCGGCGTGAAGCTGGAGATATTGGCGCCGCAGCTCGAGCGCCTGAGCGAGCAGGAACCGGCCGCGCAGGAGGTGCGCCGGCTGCTGGCCGATCATCTGCCCGAACTGGTGACCGGCTATCAGTCGATCCCCGCCCCGTTGCGGCGCGAGGAGCGCAATGGCCGTGTGCCCGAGAAGCAGCTGGTCGAAGGCCTGTCGGTCATCGACGCCGAAATCGGCCGGATGAGCGAAAGCCTGGCCAGCGGCGACCTCGACAAATTGGCCACACAGAACCGGTTTCTTGAACTCAAATATCAGGAAGCCAAGGAACTCGGGGCTTAGCGCCGTCTTGTTCCTATCATGATCCATCTGACGCTCATCATCGTCGATTTCCTGACGGGCCTGCTGGCGGCCGGCGCATGGGCGCTCGCCTCGGCCGGCGGCGCGATCGCGGCAGTGGTGGGCGGCGGTTTCCTCAGCCTGTCGCTGTTTCGACGCTGGCGTCGGCGATAGGGTGGAATATTACGGCATTTCTATGCCTTGGCGCTGTTCCTGTTCTTCAAATCCCTCCACCACAACCGATAGATAGAGCGCCTCTTCGATCGGGAAGGCGCATTCATCATGATCTGTTGGCATCATCGCCTCGTCGCGCGGATAGGGCTGCGACTGATCGGCCTTGCCCTCATCGCCAGCTTGCGACCACAGGGCGCTGCCCTGCGCGCACTTGTCCAGCAGTCGGCCGCCATCACGCCAGCCCAAATATTGCTGGCGGCCGCCTGCGTCGTCAGCGCCAGTGCGGGCGCGATGCTGTTTTTCTGGGGGCCGAACCTGTGGCAACCGGTCGTCATCGCGCGACAATGGCATAGCCATGCAGCGGAGGAAGGGTGGCAGGATATCCGGGGGGGGGGGGGGGGAACGGCCGGGGGGGGGGAGGGCGGGGGGGGGGCGGGGGGGGGCACAGAGAGAAAGAGGAAGCGGGGGGGGGGGGGGGGGGGGGGGGGGGGGGGGGGGGGGGGGGGGGGGGGAATCGTCCCGGACGGCTGATGACGCGTGCAGTTCGCCAGCGGGCCGTCCGGGATCGCAACATCGCATGACTTTGGAGAGGGCATGACAACGTTGTCCTGGCGCTCTAGCCGATTCGCCCAACCGGCGCAACCGGATTTGCATCGCATAAAGGAAGGGCGCGGCTGCCGAATGACAGCCGCGCCCCGAAGGCCCGATGATGGGAAGGCTCAGCCCGCGTAGAGGTTGGTCGGCAGACCGCGTACGCCGCTTTCCACCTCGAAAAAGCCGCCGTCATATTCGGTCGGATCGTCGAGGCCCACGGTCGCCGAACTGACGAACATGCGGTCGAGGTCGGGGCCGGCGAAGGTGATGTTCGTCACCTGCCGCGCCGGCATGGCGATGGCGCGGTCCAGCTTGCCTCCGGGGGTGAAGCGGCTGATCCGGCTGCCGCCCCAATGGGCGACCCAGATATGGCCATCCGCATCCACGGTCATGCCGTCGGGATAGCCATCCTCCTGGCCGAACTGGATGAATGGCTCGCGCTCGGCTGCGCCACCTTCGGTGCGGCGGAAGCGGTACATCTGCTTTCTGGCGGTATCGCTATGATAGAGCCACTGGCCGTCCGGCGAGAAACAGGGGCCGTTGGGCACGCGATAATCGCTGTCCACGACGGTCCAGCTGCGGTCGGGCGCCAGGCGATAGAGCGCGCCGCGATCATGCTCTTCGCCCATGTCCATCGTGCCGCACCAGATGGCCCCCTGCGCATCCGCCTTGCCATCGTTCATCCGGTTGCCCGGAAAATGCGGCTCCGGATCGCCGAAGGGAGTGATGGTCAGCGGATCGAGGCTGATCTCGGCAAAGCCGCTCTGGAAGCCACCGATGAAGCCGCCCGCTTCACGCTCCGCCACCCAGCCCAGCGGCTCGGGCATGGCGAAGCGTTCGACCGTGCCGCTCTCCAGAGACAGCCGGTTGAGCGCCGGGGCGAGGATATCGACCCAATAGACCGCGTTGCCGCGCGCCGACCAGAGCGTCCCCTCCCCCAGCGTGTCGGCGACGCCTCGGTCGATCAGCCGCCATTCCGGCATCAGCGGGCCACCGACAGGCGATAGACCATTTCATGATGATAGGGCTTGCCGGGATCGACGCGGGCCGAAATAAAGTTCGGCTTGTTGGGCGAGTCCGGGAATTTCTGCGGCTCCAGCGCGATGCCGTCGCCCATGCGATAGACATGGCTAGCCTTGCCGATGAAGGTGCCGTCCAGGAAATTGCCGGTGTAGAATTGCACGCCCGGTTCGGTGGTCAACACTTCGACTACGCGACCCGACACTGGATCTTCCAGCCGGGCGGCCAGTTCGGGGGTCTTGGTCAGCCCCTTGTCCAGCGCCCAATTATGGTCGTAACCACGGCCGGCGATGATCTGCGCATCGCGACCATCGCGCAACCCGTCCGCCACGCGGCGGGGCTTGCGGAAATCGAATACGCCGCCTTCTACCGGCTTCAACTCGCCGGTGGGGATGAGGTTCGCGTCGACCGGCGTATAGGCCTTGGCGGGAATCGTCAGCATATGGCCCATCGCGCCATCGGGCGACCCTTCGCCCTGGAGGTTGAAGATGGCATGGTTGGTCATGTTGACGATGGTCGGCTTGTCCGTCTTCGCGTCGAAGGCGATGCCAAGGTTGCCGCTTTCGTCCAGCGTATAGGTGACGGTCACGTCCAGCTTGCCGGGATAGCCCGAATCGCCGTCCGGGCTGGTCAGGCCCAGCACCAGGCTGACCTTGGGACCGCTCTTCAAGGACACGACTTTCCACACCTGCTTGTCGAAGCCCTTGCCGCCGCCGTGCAGCGTGTTGACCTTGTCATTGAGCGGCAGCTGATAGGGTTTGCCGTCCAGGCTGAATTTGCCGCCGGCGATGCGGTTGGCATAGCGGCCCACGGTCACGCCGAAGAAATTGGGATGATCGACATAGTCCTTGAGGTCGTCATAGCCGAGCAGCACGTCGGCGCTCTTGCCATCCTTGCCCGGACCGGACAGCGACTGGAGCGTCGCGCCATAGGTCAGGATCTTCGCCGAAACGCCCGCGCCATTTTTCAGCGTGATCGTTTCGACGGCAGCGCCATTGGCCGTTCCTGCGGGTGCGCGGCTGGCTTCGGCGGCGAGCGCTGAGCCGCTTGCGAGGCCAAGGACCAGAGCGTATGACAGCGCTGTTTTCAAATCGACGACCTTTCGCATGGACTTCCTCCCGATGACACTGCGCCCATTGACGGGCGGTTGAGGGAGATATACTCCGACAAAATAAGCGGGCGCAACCCTTGATCGGGCGGCCTGCTACTGGAACTGCACTGGAGAAGGATGAATGGCAGGACCGATCTCGTCTGGCGCTGCGCCTGTCGCAACGCATAACCCCGGCACACGCTACGGCCCTGCCCTCGCGCTACTTGCCAGCCTCTTCTTCATGTGGGGCTTCATCACCGTCATCAACAACACGCTGCTGCCGCATCTGCGCAGCGTGTTCGAACTGAGCTATACCCAGACGACCCTGATCGAATCGGTCTGGTTCATCGCCTATTTCGTCGCCTCCATCCCGTCGGCCAAGCTGATCGAACGGGTCGGCTACCAAAAGTCGATGGTCACCGGCCTGCTCGTCATGGCGGCCGGCGCGCTGGGCATGACGGTCGCGGCGTCGATCCCGTCTTATGGCGTGACGCTCGTCATGCTGTTCGTGATCGCCAGCGGCATCACCCTGCTTCAGGTTGCGGCCAATCCCTATGTCGCGGTCGTCGGCAAGCCCGAAACCGCCTCCTCGCGCCTCAACCTCGTTCAGGCGATGAATTCGGCCGGCACGATGCTGGCCCCGATGTTCGGCGCCTATCTGATCCTGGGCCGGTCGAAGGGCGGCACGGCGCAGGGCGAAGTCGTCCTGACGCAGGCCGAACGGCTTGCCGACGCTCAGTCGGTGGTCCTGCCCTATATTCTGGTCGCGATCGTTCTGGCCGTGTTGGCCGTGGTGATCGCGCGCTTCCCGCTGCCTGCCATGGGCAACGCGACGCAGCGCCACAACAAGGAAGAGCGGAAGAAATATTCGCTCTGGAACCACCGCAACCTGGTGTTCGGCATCCCCGCGATCTTCATCTACCTGATCGCGGAAATCGGCGTCGCCAACCTGTTCATCAACTTCGTCAGCCAGCCCGACATCGCCAATCTGACGCATGAGCAGGCCGGCAATTATCTGTCGCTGCTGTGGGGCGGCATGATGGTCGGCCGGTTCGCGGGTTCGGCGATCATGCAGAAGTTCGACGCGGGCCATGTCCTCGCCGCCTTCTCGATCGGCGCCTTCGTCGTGATGCTGGTCACCGTGTTCACCACCGGCCCCGTCGCCATGTGGTCGCTGATCCTGGTCGGCCTGTTCCATTCGATCATGTTCCCCACCATCTTCACGCTGGGCATCAAGGGCCTTGGCCCGCTGACCGAAGAAGGATCGGGCCTGCTGATCATGGCGATCGCCGGTGGCGCGCTGGTCGTGGTGCAGGGCTATCTGGCTGACCATTATGGTTTGCAGACCAGCTTCCTGCTGACCGCCGCCTGCGAACTTTATGTTCTCTTCTACGCGCTGTGGGGGTCGAAGACGACCAACGCCTTGCCGGAGCAGCAGATCGCCGAATAACGTCGAAAGTCATATTTCGGACAGGAAAAAGGCCGGAGCGGACATGCCGCTCCGGCCTTTTTCCTTTTCGGGGATCGTGCATCGGCCTATCCGGCATGGCTTCGCATATGAGGAACCCGCCATGGCCGACATCCTGCTTTTCTCCTACGGTACGCTGCGGCAGATCGAAGTGCAGATGGCGTTGTTCGGCCGCCCGGTAGAGGGTGAACCCGACGCCCTGCCCGGCTTTCGCCAGCATATGATCGAGATCAGCGACCCGGACGTGATCGCCAAAAGCGGCACGCGCTGGCACCCGATGGTCGAACCGAGCGACGATCCGGCCGACGCGGTCGAAGGCCTGCTGTTCCGCCTGACGCCACAGGATATCGCCAGCGCGGACGCCTATGAGGTGGATTATGTCCGCCGCGCCGTGACGTTACGCTCCGGCCTCACAGCCTTCATCTATGGCGACGCGAACGACAGGGGCGGCGCATGATCGTCCGCCCGCGCCCCGGCCTGATGGATGTCGCATTTGCGCTGCGCGGCTCCGTCCTGCCCCGCATCAAGGGGCGGCTGGCGCTGATCACCGTGCTCAGCGTCGCGGCCGTCATGACGGCGCGGCTGCATCCAGGCATCTTCTCGCAAATCAGCGCCATCCCCTTCACGCTGATGGGCATCGCCCTGTCGGTGTTCATGAGCTTTCGCAACAATGCCTGCTATGATCGCTGGTGGGAGGGGCGCAAGCTCTGGGGCTCGCTCATTATCGCCTGCCGTTCCCTGGCGCGGCGCACGACGATATTGGAAATGGCGGATAGGCGCCTTGTGCTCACTGGATTGTGCGGCTTCACCGCCGGCCTTGCGGCACGGTTGCGCGGGGCGGACGAACGCGCGGCCATCGCCCGACATGCCGGGGAGGGACCATGGCTGGGCGCCGTCAATCCGGCCGACGCGCTGCTCCAGCATTTGGGCCGACACTGCCTGCTGCTGATGCAGGACGGTCGGATCGGGGCCATCCATCACAGCCTGCTGGAGGAGCAATTGCACCTGCTGGCGCAGGTTCAGGCCGGTTGCGAGCGCATCCAACTGACGCCCCTCCCCTTCAGCTATTCGTTGCTGCTGCATCGCACGGCGACGATATTCTGCCTGACGCTGCCTTTCGCGCTGGCCGGCGCGCTGGGCTGGTGGACGTTGCTGCCCGCCGTTCTGGTCAGCTATACCTTCTTCGGCCTCGACGCGCTGGGCGACCAGTTGGAAGATCCGTTCGGGCTGGAACCCAACGACCTGCCCATCGACGCCATGACGCGCACGGTGGAACGGGAAATGCTGAGCGCGCTGGGCGAAACCATATTGCCTCCGCCGATCGAGGCGAAGGCCAATATCCTGACCTGACTCCTATCCCCCCATGGCGCTGGCCGTATCCTCCAGCGCCAGGTCGACCAGCACGCCCATCGCTTCGGCTGCCGCGACCGGATCGCCCGCCGCGATCGCATCATAGACGCGCACATGGTCGGGGATCGGGTTGCGCGGCAGGGCGCGGGCACGCTGCTTATATTGCGTCGTCCAATTGACCGCCGCGCCGATGCTGGCGGTCAGCACCAGCAGCGCGTCGTTGCGGGTCGCGTTCAATATCGCATTGTGGAAATCGCGGTCCGCCGCGCGCCCCGCCTCGGTCGCCAGCGTATGGCGGCGCATCGCGGCCAGCGCATCCTTCATGATCCGCAGATCATCCTTGTCGCGCCGCTGCGCCGCCAGCCGGGCGGCGGCAGGCTCCACGATGGCGCGCAGTTCGAACAGGTCGCGCACGAATTGAATGTCCGGCTCCCCGGCAAAGGCCCAGGCCAGCACTTCTGGGTCGAGCAGGTTCCAGCGATTGCGCGGCAACACCCGCGTCCCTGCCTTGGGCCGGCTTTCGACCAGCCCCTTGGCGGTCAGCACCTGGATCGCCTCGCGATAGGCGCTGCGGGACACTTCCAGTTCCTCGGCGAAGGCCACTTCGCCCGACAACGTGTCGCCGGGCGCATATTGGCCGGACAAGATCGCCATGCCCAATTTATGCGCGATCGCACCGTGCAGCCGACGCCCCGGTCCCCGGACCGCCTTGGCCGCGCCACTATTGTCCGTCTCATCCCTGTGCAAAGACGGATTTTCCTTCACCATTTCCGCTCCTCTTACCTCTCCCCAATGAGGCACAACCTTCGGTACAATACAAGCATTGCCATTACCATCATCCTGTCATATGTCGGAGTAATTAACGGATTCATCGCCGCTGCCCTCGTCATCATCGCGATGGCGGGCCCGCGGCGAAAAGTCTTGCACGTTGGATTGAGCGCCATGTTTGAGGCGCGCGGGAGGAGAGTTTTCATGACATTGCGCCTGTTGCAGCACCGTTCGGACAATGGCGATCGGTCGGTCATCGCCGCTCAGGGCGACGCTGCCTGGTTCGTGCCCGGCTTCACCACCATCCGCGCCCTGGCGCTGCATGCGATCGCGCAGACAATCAGCCTCTCCGCCGCCGTCGATGCCGCCGGCAAGGGCGATGCCGTCGATATCGCCGCCGAATTCGAAGCCAATCGCCTGCTCGCCCCCATCGATCATGAAGATGGCGCCCATGTCCAGCTGACCGGCACCGGCCTCACGCATCTGGGCTCCGCCGAAGGGCGCGACAAGATGCACCGCGAAGCCGCCGCTGTCGAAAAGCAGACGGACTCGATGCGCATGTTCCTGGAAGGTCTGGAAGGCGGCAAGCCCGCCGCGGGCGAAGTCGGCCAGCAGCCCGAATGGTTCTACAAGGGCGACGGTTCGCAGCTGGTCGGTCCGACCGACGCGCTGACCATGCCCGCCTTCGCCAAGGATGGCGGCGAGGAGCCGGAACTGGCCGGCATCTACCTGATCGGTGAAGACGGCACCCCCTATCGCCTCGGCCTCGCGCTCGCCAACGAGTTTAGCGACCATGTGACCGAGCGTCATAACTATCTGTGGCTTGCCCACTCCAAGCTGCGTCAGGCCGCGCTTGGCCCGGAACTGCTGGTCGGCACCCCGCCCGAGCATATCGAAGGCGCAAGCCGCATCATCCGCGACGGCGAAATCCTCTGGGAAAAGCCGTTCCTGTCGGGCGAAGGCAATATGTCGCACAGCTTCGCGAACCTGGAACATCATCATTTCAAATATGATCTGTTCCGTCGCGCCGGCGACGTGCATGTCCATTTCTTCGGCACCGCCACCCTGTCGTTCAGCGACGGCATCGTGCCGCAGGAAGGCGATGTGTTCGAAATCATCGCCGCGCCCTTCACCCTGCCGGTGCGCAACCCGCTGAAGCGCGCTGCCCCCGTTCAGGTCGCCGTCAAGCAACTCTGAACCCATCGACATGGACCCGATCCGTATCGCGATCGTGGGCATAGGCAAGATCGCGCGCGATCAGCATGTGCCCGCGATCCTGGGCAATAGCGCCTTCAGCCTGGCCGCCACCGTCAGCCCGCATGATGCGGGCCTGGATGGCGTGCCGCATCATGCCAGCCTGGACGACCTGCTCGCCCAGGGGCCGGCCGTGGACGCCATCGCGCTCTGCACCCCGCCGCAGGTCCGTTACGATCTGGCGACGCAGGCGCTCAAGAAGGGCATCCACCTCTTTCTGGAAAAGCCGCCCGGCGCGACTTTGGCCGAGGTGGAAGCTCTCAAGTCGCAGGCCGACAAGGTCGGCGTCAGCCTGTTCGCCGCCTGGCACAGTCGCTTCGCCGCCGGGGTCGCCCCGGCGCGCGCATGGCTGGCCGAACGCCGCATCGAAAAAGTGTCGATCGTCTGGCGGGAGGATGTCCGCGTCTGGCATCCGGGTCAGGCATGGATCTGGCAGCCCGGCGGCCTTGGCGTGTTCGATCCGGGCATCAATGCGCTCTCGATCGTCACGCATATCCTGCCGCGTCCCTTCTTCCTGAAGGATGCGACACTGGTGCTGCCGGAAAACCGCGCCGCGCCGATCGCCGCCGACCTCGCCTTTCGCGACACCGCTGGCGCGCCGATCCACATGGATCTCGACTGGCGGCAGACCGGCCCGCAAAGCTGGGACATCATCGTCGACACCGATGCGGGGACGCTCAAACTCAGCCATGGCGGCGCGGTGCTGACCCTGCCCAGCGGCACGGACCATGGCGAAGATGTCGAATATGCCGGCCTCTACGCCCGTTTCGCCACGCTGATCCGGGGCGGCCGGTCGGATGTCGACACCAGCCCGTTGCGGCTGGTCGCCGATGCCTTCCTGCGCGGTACCCGCGAAACGACCGAAGCATTTCACGACTAATTCCAACAGGGAGAGGAATATGATGAAATCTCTGCGCCGCACGACCGCTGCGCTGTTGCTGTGCGCCAGCGCGCTGGCGACCACCACCGCCGTCGCCGACACCAATGGCAAGCCCACCCCCGCGACCATCCACGCCGACAAGCCCGGCGCGGTCTATGACAAGGCGATCTTCACCCAGTTCGCCGAACATCTGGGCACCGGCATCTATGGCGGCCTCTATGTCGGCAACGACAAGTCGATCCCCAACACCAACGGCTTCCGCAACGACGTGATTTCGGCGCTGAAGAATCTGTCGGTGCCGATCATCCGCTGGCCCGGTGGCTGCTTCGCCGACGAATATCATTGGCGTGAAGGCATCGGCGCGAAGAACAAGCGCCCGGTCAAGATCAACACCCATTGGGGCGGCGTGACCGAGCCGAACACGGTCGGCACCCATGAGTTTTTCGAGCTGATCCGTCAGGTCGGCGCGCAGGCCTATATCGCGGGCAATGTCGGCAACGGCACGCCGCAGGAAATGGCGGAGTGGGTCGAATATATGACCTCGCCCGCCGGCAGCCTGGCCGACGAACGCGCCAAGAACGGCCATAAGGAGCCGTGGGCGGTGCCCTATTTCGGCGTCGGTAATGAACTCTGGGGCTGCGGCGGCAATATGCGCGCCGAATTCGCCGCAGACGAAACCCGCCGCTACGCCACCTTCGTCAAGGCGCCCGCCAATACCAAGATCCTGAAGATCGCGGCCGGCGCCAATGTCGACGATTATAACTGGCCCGAAACGATGATGCGGGTCGCGGGCGACAAGCTCGACGGCGTATCGCTTCATTATTATGTCCACCCCGCCGGTGGCTGGCCGCCGCGCGCGCCCGCCGTCAATTTCGACGAAAATGGCTGGGCCGATGCGCTGAACGGCGCGCGCAAGATGGACGAGCTGATCACCAAGCACAGCGCGATCATGGACAAATATGATCCCGCCAAGCGCGTCTTCCTGGCGGTGGACGAATGGGGCAGCTGGTATGCGCAGGACGAAGGCACCCATCCGGGCTTCCTGCGTCAGCAGAACACGCTGCGCGATGCGCTGATCGCGTCGATCCATCTCGACATCTTCGCGCGTCATGCCGACCGCGTCCGCATGACCGCGATCGCGCAGATGGTGAACGTGCTTCAGGCGATGATCCTGACCGAAGGCAAGAAGATGGTGCTGACGCCCACCTATCATGTCTTCGAAATGTACAAGCCCTGGCAGGATGCGACCGTGCTGCCGATCGACATCCAGACCCCCTGGTATGCCAAGGATCAGTACACCATGCCCGCCGTCAGCGGATCGGCCGTGAAGGGCAAGGATGGCAAGGTGCATGTCGGCCTGTCGAATCTCGACCCGAACCAGCCCAACACCGTCACGGTGAAGCTGGATGGCCTCAATGCCGCGACCGTCACCGGCCGCGTGCTGACCGCCGGTGCGATCAATGCGCACAATACGTTCGACGCGCCCGAAACCGTCAAGCCTGTCGCCTTCACCGGCGCGCAGGTCAGCGGCGGCACGTTGACCGTCACGCTGCCCGCCAAGTCGGTGGTGGTGCTGGAACTGAACTAAGCTGTTTGGAGCGGGCGGTGGGTGGAATTGCCGCCCGCTCCATCCCCCTGCCGTCATGCCCCTGCCAGCGGGCGGGTGCATGACGCTGACGATAAGGAGAGGCCCGGATGACCCGGCAGATCATGTTCACGCTGGCGGGCCTCGCCCTGTTCGCAACCAATGCCCCGGCCATCGCGCAGCAGGCGGCGGCCCCGGCCGCAGCGACGCTCAACAGCCGCCTGACCGGCGACCTCGTCCCCACCCATGACCCGGTCATCGCGCGCGAAGGCGACACCTATCATGTGTTCAGCACCGGCCATGGCAAGCGGCTGATCGAAACGCGCACGTCGAAGGATCTGGTGACCTGGACCGCCGGCGACCCGATCTTCACCGCCCTGCCCGCTTGGGCCAAGGACGCCATTCCCGGCAGCGACGGCATGTGGGCGCCCGACATTGCTCACGTCAACGGCCGCTACCGCCTCTATTATTCGGTATCGACCTTCGGCTCCAACCGGTCCGCCATTGGCCTCGCCACCAGCCCAACGCTGGACCCCAAGGCGAAAAACTACGCCTGGCGCGACGAAGGCCTGGTCGTCATGTCCACCAAGGACGATGATTATAACGCCATCGACCCCAATTTCATCATCGACCGCGAAGGGCGCCACTGGCTGAGCCTCGGCAGTTTCTGGACCGGCATCAAGCTGTTCGAACTGGACCCCAAGACCGGCAAGCCCAAGGATGCGAAGAAGCCCGTCTCCATCGCGCGCCGCCCCGCCCCCGCCGGCGGCCCGGCTCCGGTCGAGGCGCCCTTCATCGTCGATCATGGCGGCTATTATTGGCTGATGGTCAGCTATGATTATTGCTGCAAGGGCGCGAACAGCACCTATTATACCGTCATGGGCCGTTCCAAAGACATTACCGGCCCCTATCTGGGCAAGGATGGCAGCCCGTTGATGGAGGGTGGCGGCACCATCTTCCTGCGCGCCGACCTTCAGGAACAGCAGCGTTTCCGTGGCCCCGGCCATGCCGGCTGGCTCCACGACGTTGATAGTAAGACCGGGGACGGCAAAGACTATGTCGTCTACCACGCCTATGACAAACAGGCGAACGGCGCCCCCACCTTACGCATCGCCCCGGTGCGCTGGGGGGCTGACGGCTGGCCCCAGGCCGAATATTGAACGCTTTTAGTCCGACTAACCTATTCGGAGAGATTCTGATGTCGATCACCCTGTCCCGCCGTGGCTTTATCGGCAGCGCTGCTGCGCTGTCCGCCACGCCCGCCATCGTCCAGGCCGCGTCCACCCCGGCGGATGCGCCGGTCCCCGTCAATCCATTGGTCAAGCAGCGCGCCGACGGCCAGGTCTTCCGCCACGACGACGGCTATTATTACCTCACCGGCTCCGTCCCCGAATATGATCGCCTGGTCCTGCGCCGGTCCAAGACGATCGCGGGCCTGGCCACCGCCAAGGAAGTGGTGCTGTGGCGGCATGAAAAGAGCGGCCCGCGTTCGGGCTATATCTGGGCGCCCGAACTGCATCAGATCGACGGCAAATGGTATATGTATTTCGCCGCCGGCCCGGCGGGCGGCGGTGACGACGTGTTCCGCATCCGCACCTTCGCCATCGTTTGCGACGGTCCCGATCCGATCACCGGCAATTGGAGCGTGCTGGGCGAATTGCAGACGCCCTGGGACAGTTTCAACCTCGATTCGACCAGCTTCGTGCACAAGGGCGTGCGCTATTTCGCCTGGGCGCAGCGCGAACCGGGGATCGAAACGAACAGCAACCTCTATATCGCGAAGCTCGAATCGCCGCTGAAGCTGGGCGAGAAGGTCACGCGCTTGACGGTGCCGACGCTCGACTGGGAAGTGCGCGGCTACAAGGTCGCCGAAGCCCCCGCCGTCCTGCACCGCAACGGCCGCCTGTTCATGACCTATTCGGCCAGCGCCACCGATGCGCGCTATTGCCTGGGCCTGCTGACGGCGGACGAAAATGCCGACCTGCTCGACGCGAACAGCTGGACCAAGTCACCCCAGCCGGTCTTCGTCTCCAACAGCGCCACCAGCGTCTATGGCCCCGGCCACAACAGCTTCACCGTCGATGAAAAAGGCCGCGACATCCTCGTCTATCATGGCCGCGACTATGAGGCGATCCAGGGCGACCCGCTGCTCAATCCGGACCGCCACACCCGCGTCCAGCGCCTCTATTACACCGCTGACGGCACCCCCGATTTCGGCGTCCCGGTGGGCAATGGCCCACTGCCCGAACGCTTCGTGTCCTCCACCGATCCCACGCGTTTGATGGCGCATGACGGCACGGCGCTGATCGCGGGCAACCCGTCGCTGGCGCAGACCCAGTTCCGCCAGACGCCCGGCCGCGCCGGCGCGCGCAGCGTCATGCTGTCCCCCATCCTGATGCCTGACCATTATCTGGTCGCCGGCGCGGACGGATCCTTGGCCCTGCAACCCGACAGCAAGAGCGCGGACTTCAATCTGCGCAGCCAGTTCGTCCGCTTCGACGAGAAGACGCTGCATGCGGCGCGCTTCGTATCGATCGCCACGCCGGGCAAGGCAATCGGCATTGCGGCAGATCAGCTGACGCTGGTGCCGAGCCGCGACCCCAGCGCCTGGTGGCATCTCGACTGACATCATAAGTCTGACTATTCAAAGCCTAACGGGCGCCTCGCCAAGAGCGAGGCGCCCGTTTTTCGTCGACGACATGGCGTGAATAGACCGTAAAATGGGGCGTTCCACGCCTGCGACAATAATATCACATCGCTGAAATTTCACTGCAATGAACCGTAATTTTCCGCTTGCGATTCATTTGTCGGAGCAATAATTAGTCCGAGTAATTCATGCATGGCGTAGATGCGCCAGCTTATGGGGAGGATATCCAAATGGCATTCAAGCCGGTCGCACTCGCTTCCGCTTCCATGTTCGCACTGATGCTGTCGGGCGCCGCCCACGCACAGGACGCGGCCACCGTCGCACCGCAGGATGAAGCCGCCGACATCGTCGTCACCGGTGTCCGCGCCTCGATCGTCGGCGCACTCAACGTCCGCAAGCAATCGACCCAGATCGTCGATTCGATCGTGTCCGAAGACGTCGGCAAACTGCCCGACAACAATGTCATCGAAGCGCTCCAGCGCGTGACGGGTGTCCAGGTCACCAATCGCACCGGCGGCGAAGCGGCCGGCATCTCGATCCGCGGCCTGACCGACGCACTGACGACTCTCAACGGCCGCAACATCTTCACGGCCGCTGGTCAGGCTTTCTCGCTTCAGGATATTTCGGCGAACCTCGTCAACCGCGTCGACGTGTTCAAGACCCGTTCGGCCGACCAGATCGAAACCGGCCTTGCGGGCCAGGTCGATGTCCAAACCCGCCGCCCGTTCGATTTTGACGGCTTTGCCATTTCCGGCCTAGCACGCGGTATCTACAATGAGCAGGCCGACACCTATAATCCCAACGTCGCGCTGCTGGTCAGCGATCGCTGGGAAACCGGCATTGGCGACATCGGCATCCTGGTGAACGGCAGCTATACCCGCACCAAATATCGCGATCAGACCGTGACGGCTGGCGCGCTGGTGCCTTTCGCCAACATGACGCCTGCTGCCGGAACCGGCCTGACGCCGTTCCAGCGCATCTTCCCCGTGGGCCGCGATCCGGTTACCGGCGCATTCGGGCGTGTTCCGGGCTTGGGCGCATGGGAGCCTGGCCTCGACAAGGGCCTGTCGACCGCGCCCGGTTCCTCGATGTTGGTGAATGGCGTCAACACGCCTTACGTCCTGTCGCGCGACGCGGTGTTCAGCTCCGACCTATATGGCAAGCGCGAACGCCCGTCCTTCAACGTCGCCCTGCAATGGGCGCCGAACGCCAGCTCAGTTTACACCGCCGAAGTCTTCTACGCGGGCTACCGGGGCGAAACCTTCAACAGCTTGCAATTCAGCTTCGTCGACTTCTGGGACAATCCGCAGTCGCCGACGCTGTATGAGGGCACCAATATCGTCAAATCGCGTGTCGCCAATAACGTCTATGGCTTCAACAGCGGTGACTATAACAAATCGAAGACCGACAGCTTCGTCTATGCCCTGAACGGCAAGTGGGATCTGGGCGATCGCGGCAAGATCATCGGCGATATCGCCTATCAGACTAGCACGGTGAAATCGTCGTTCCTCGCCATGCGTACGGAGCGTACAAGCACGCAGAACTCGATCAACGTCGATTTCAACGCGGGCGGCGGCATTCCCTCCTTCCACTTCAACGATGACAGCGTGCTGACCAACCCTGCGCTCTGGAACGTCGCGCAATTCTACGACAATGCCAATCGCGACAAGGGCAGCGCCATCACCGGTACGCTCGATGGCTATTATACTTGGGATGAAGGCTTCATCCGCCAAATCAAGGCCGGTATCCGTATCGACCAGCGCAAGGCGTCGACGTCCGTACGGACGCAGGATGCAGGCGCGCCGCGGGTGCGCACCACTCTTGCAGGCCTGGGCGCGGATGCCGCTTTCACCAACAAGGATTTCTATCAGGGCGGCGCCGACGTGCCGACCAGCTGGACTCTGCCCAGCGGCTATTGGCTGCACGACAATGCCGATGCGGTCCGTGGCCTCTATGGCCTGAAAACATCGGACCAGCTCTCGCTGCAGCGCGTGTTCAACATCGATGAAAGCACCATCGCCGCCTATCTCCAGGCCGATGGTGAAGTATCGATCTTCGGTCGCCCGTTGAAACTTCAGGGCGGCGTGCGATATGTCACTGTCGACACCGATTATAACTTTTTCGACCGCTACAACAACGGTGCGCAGACCAGCGTGTCGCGTGGGTCCGACAAGTTCCTGCCCAGTTTCACCGCGCGATACGAGATTTTCGACAATCTGCGCGTCCGCTTCAACTATGGCGAAACGCTGCGTCGTCCCAACTTCACCGACATCAACCCCAACTATAATCTGGTCGGCGATCTGACCAACCTTGGTTATGGCAGCGGTTCGGCGGGCACGGCTAACCTCGACCCGACCCATTCGAAGAATATCGACGTCGCCCTGGAATGGTATTTCGAACGCAACAGCGCGATCACCGCGACCGCCTTCCGTCGCAAGATCAGCGGGCTGGTCGTTCCCTTGACGGTTCAGGAATTTATCCCGAACAACGGCATCGTTGCTGGTGCGACCAACAATTTCGCCATCACCCGCCCGGTCAACGCGTCGGACGGCGTGCTCAAGGGCATCGAACTGGGTCTGACCTACTTCCCGTCCTACTTGCCCAGCGTCCTGAACGGCCTTGGCTTCGTGGGCAGCGTCACGATCCTCGATTCCAAGCAGAATATTCCGCAGTCGGATTCGGCGGGCAACATCACCGGCCAGTCGACCTCGTCCTTCTTCGGCGTGTCGGACCTCAGCTACAACGCCACGCTGGCCTATGATAACGGCCCGATCGGCGCCCGCCTGTCCTACATCTGGCGCAAGGAGTTCCTGGCAAACAACGAAGCGCGTCTGTTCGCCAACCCGATCGGCGTGTGGCGCAATCCGGAAAAGAGCCTGGATCTCCAGCTCACCTGGAACGTCAACGACCGTCTGGGCGTGACCTTCGACGCGGTGAACCTCACCAAGTCCAAGCAGCAGACCTATTACAAGTTTGAAGATGTCGGTGGGCCGGAGCAGTTCAACCTCGGCACCACCATGTTGTCGCGCACTTTTGCGCTGGGTGTTCGTTATACCTTCAAGTGAGTGCCCATGGGGCACGGCGTCTCCTCGCCGTGCCCCATAACATGGCGGCCGTATCGGGATGCTCTCCAGTCCCGCTACGGCCGCCATATTTGTTTGTGATACAAAGGAGGACGACCGATGCGCGCGATGAAGATGATCCTGCTGGCGGGGGCCGCCTTGATGGGCATCGGCGCGGCGTCGGCGCCCCCCTCCAAGATGGACACGACCGCCATCGCCGCCCAGCGCTTCGGCAACGACGCACCCTGGTATCGGGACCGTATCCCCTTCTTCGAATCCGCCGACCCCAAGATCGACGCGGTCTATTATTATCGCTGGGCGCTCTATCGCGGCCATCAGCGGGATCTGGGCGACGAAGGCTATATCACCACCGAATTTTTCGACGACGTCGATTGGCAGCGCCATCCCTATGCCAGCCTGAACGACGCCAGCGGCTTTCACATCGGCGAGGGACGCTGGCTGAACGACCGGCGCTTCGCCGACGATTATATCCATTTCATGTATCGCAGCGGCGGCAACGACCGGCACTTTACCGACCATATGGCCGACAGCGTCTGGGGCCGCTTCCTGGTCGATGGCGACCGGGCGGACGCGATCGCGCATCTGCCGGTGATGAACCATATCTATCGCCTGTGGGACGATAAATATGACTTCGCCAAGGGGCTGTATTTCGTGGAGCCGCTGCTGGACGCCACCGAATATACCGTCTCCTCCATCGACGCATCGGGCGGCAAGGACGGGTTCCGGGGCGGTGAGGCTTTCCGCCCCTCGGTCAACAGCTATATGTTCGCCAATGCCCGCGCGCTGTCGAAAATGGCGGCGATGGCCGGCAACAAAGCCATGGCTGCCGACTATGCCGCCCGCGCCGATGCGCTGCAAAAGCGCGTCCTGACAGATCTGTGGAGCGACAAGCTCGGCCACTTCATCGACCGCCACCAGTCGAAGACCGACTTCGTGAAATATTGGGAGCCGATCCGTAACCGCGAACTGGTCGGCTATCTGCCCTGGATGTTCGACCTGGTGCCCGACGACGCCAAATATGCGGCGGCCTGGGCGCATCTGCTCGACCCGGCCTCCCTCGCCGGCAAGGCAGGCATGCGCACGGTCGAAGCCAGTTACGAATATTATATGCGCCAATATCGCTATCTGGGCAGCGCCCCGGAATGCCAGTGGAACGGCCCGATCTGGCCATATCAGACGACGCAGGTGCTGCACGGCATGGCCAACCTGCTCGACCATCAGACGCAGACCGGTCCGGTCACGCGCAGCGCCTATATGCGCCTGCTGCGCCAATATGCCGCGCTCCACTATCAGGGAAATCACCTCGACATCGAGGAGGATTATCACCCCGAAACCGGCAAGCCGATCGTGGGCCTGGACCGCAGCCATCATTATTTCCATTCCGGCTTCAACGATCTGATCCTGACCGGGCTGGTTGGCATCCGCCCGCGCGCCAACGATATGCTGGAGGTGAACCCGCTATTGCCGAATGCCGGCGATCCACAGGCGCTCGCCTGGTTCCGGGTGCAGGACGTCCCCTATCATGGCCATAAGGTCGCGGTGACATGGGATGCGGACGGCAGCCATTACAAGCGCGGCAAGGGCCTCTTCATCGAAGTGGATGGCCAGCCTGTCGCCCACCGCGAAACGCTGGGCCGGATCGAGGTGCCGGTGGCCCGCGCGCCCACGCCCGCCATCCAGCGTCCGATCAACCGGGCAGTGCAACTGGTACGCGGGCAGTTCCCGATGGGGTCAGCCTCCAGCAACGCCGACGTCGAAAATGTCCATGATGCGATCGACGGCCGGGTCTGGTTCTTCCCGGAACTGCCCAATGGCTGGTCCTCGGCGCCCTCGCCCGCCGATCAATGGTATGCGATCGACCTGGGCAAGCCCACTGACATCTCCCGCGCCGAACTCGCCTTCTTCGCTGATGGCAAAAGCTTTGCCGTGCCGCAAAGCTACCGGCTTCAGGCGTGGGTGGACGGGGACTGGCGCGACATCGCCGTGCCCAAGGGCAGCCCGGTTGCCAACGGCGTCACCGACGTCCGCTGGCCCCGGCTTCAGGCGAGCAAGGTCCGTCTGCTCTTTACGCAAGCTAAAGGCAAAGCGATCCGCCTCGCCGAATTCAAGCTGTTCGCGGACTGATCTGCTACTCAGCCCACATCACTGGTGCGGGCGGCGTTCAGGAAGGGCTGGACCCGTAGCCGCGGGAAAACCTGCTCGATCGGCTTGCTGTCGGGCAGGATATAGACATAGCCGCCCTTGCGCCCGAACAGCGGGCTGACCTTGGCATAAAAAACCTTGGGCACGTTGATGCAGCCGAAGGTGATGCGATTATCCTCGATACCGGGGGACAGCATCCGCTCCTTGCGCTTTTCCTTGGGATTGCCCGGCGGGATGGTGTGCAGCGCGACGGAGGTCGCATAATCGACCCACAGCACCCGCTGCTTGCCCGCCGCGACGCCGAATTTCGCCAGAAAGCGCCCGGCCGGCGTGGTCTTTTCCGCAGGGCCGATTTCGGCCAGGCTCTTGGCACCGATCCCCGGCGTCGCATCATCGCCCGGCGCGATGCCGATCAGCACCGGCGCATGATCCAGCATCTTGCCCTTGGCGTCGAACAGATAGGCGGCAGCCCCCTGCTTATCGATGACGATATAGGGCAGCGCGTGATTGTCCTTTGCCGAAGCCACCCAATCGACCACGCGGGTCGCGCCGTCCGATAATATGGGCGGCGGCGCCTCCACTTTCGCGACGGGGGCAGCCGGCTTCTTTCTGGTCGCCGCCTTCTTCTTTGCGGCGGCGGATTTGGGGGCTGGCTTCTTGACGGCGGCCTCGGCCGGGACGGCGGTGACGAGCGCAAATCCCGCCAGCGCCATGAAAGCACGGATCATCTTCTTGTCTACACTCACGAAAAGGGGCCGGCGTCCTAGGGGGAAGACGCCGGCCGGGAAGGTCATGATCTTATGGCACGGACGAACGCCGACGGGGGTCGGTCGCAAGGGGAATTGCACGTCCGCTTTATGATCGCATCGTCATGGGCGGACGGGTGTGCCCCGCCGTCCATGCGATGCTTGGGGCCGCCCCGCAGGGTCAGTTACGTGCGCGCTTGCGCTGGGCGGCCTGAAGCTGCTGCTCCACACCATCGACACGGCCGTTCAGCTGGTCGAGGCGCTGGCTGTTCTGCTGCGCCTGGCCGGACGCCGACTGCGCCTCCGCCAAAGCCTGCTGAGCGGTGCCATCGGTGGTCTGCAATTTCGCATCGAGCGCATCGACGCGCTGATTGACGGTCGCGACCTGTTCACGGACGAACCCCTTGGTGGCACAGCCACCCAGACCCAGCGAACCGATCAAAACCACAGCCAGCGGGGCCATTTTCGTCATAGACGGCGACATGTTTTTCTCCTTATTGGTAACACAGCCGCAACAGTCGAAGCTCAGCGCGTCAAAACCGACAACGATATTCTGACCGGCCGTGCGTCCTGCCAGCCGAATGGAGCGATCCTGAAACGCACGCTATTCCGCCAAAAACGGACATGAATTGCGGATTAACCCGGATGGAAATACACCCTTCCGCTGATCCCGCATCGGCAACGGACTGTCGAGCCGGTGCCGGCAACGCGGGATGGAATGCCGCGATTCGCCGGTCATGGAATGGGGCAGATTTGACCGGCCGATGACAGGTTCGAATTTTGCCCCGCCCACCCCTCTTGCGGCCCATATCGCCATTTTTCCCCTTGCCCCGGCGGCGATCCCATGCACAAAGCTTGCCAACTGCCGTGCGCGTACCAATTTCCCGCGTGCCTGAACGAACGGCTGCAAGGACAAGACGCATGAACGACGTGGTGACCCCGGACCGGACGGCGCAACGCCCGCAAATCCCGCATGAGGTGGGGGAAGGCCTGTCGGTCATCTCGATCGCCAAAAGCTATGACAAGCGCGTCGTGCTGTCGGACGTGTCGCTGACCGTGGGTAAGGGCGAGGTGGTAGGCCTGCTCGGTCCCAATGGCGCAGGCAAGACGACCTGCTTCTATTCGGTGATGGGCCTCGTGCGCCCCGACCATGGCCGCATCGTGCTGGACGGGCAGGATATCACCAACCTGCCCATGTATCGCCGCGCGATTCTGGGCCTGGGCTATCTGCCGCAGGAAACCTCCATCTTTCGCGGGATGACCGTGGCGCAGAATATCGGCGCGGTGCTGGAGCAGGCGGAGCCGGACAAGGCCGCCCGTGCCGCTCGCCTGGAACAATTGCTGTCCGAATTCGGCCTCACGCGCCTGCGCGATTCCGCCGCCATGGCCCTTTCGGGTGGTGAACGCCGCCGCTGCGAAATCGCGCGCGCACTGGCCGCCAATCCGTCGATCGTGCTGCTGGACGAACCCTTTGCCGGTATCGACCCGCTGTCGATCGCCGACATTCGCGATCTGGTGAAGGATTTGAAGACGCGCGGCATCGGCGTGCTGATCACCGACCATAATGTCCGCGAGACGCTGGAAATCGTCGATCGCGCCTGTATCATCTATGGCGGGCAGGTGCTCTTTGCCGGCAATCCGACCGAACTGGTCGCCAATGCCGACGTCCGCCGCCTCTATCTGGGCGAGAATTTCCAGCTTTGATATGATGACCGCGCGCGCCCTTCTCTATGATCGGAGCGGCGCATAATGGCGCTCGGCCCACGCCTGGACATTCGCCAGAGCCAGTCTCTGGTGATGACGCCCCAGCTCCAGCAGGCGATCAAGCTGCTGGCGCTGTCCAATCTGGAGATCGAGGCGTTCGTCGCGGGCGAACTGGAAAAGAATCCGCTGCTCGAATCGGGCGGCAGGGATGACGGTCCCCCTGCCCCCGACGGCATCGACCAGATGGTCGAGGCGCCCACTCTGTCCGCCGAAACCGGTGGCGCTGACGATCTGATCGCGCAGGGGCTGGGCGCGGCCGACAGCCCGCTCGACGTCGATCATGGCGCGGATAGTTTCATCGACGATGGCCCCGGCGATCGGATGGCCGACGGCATGGCGGAGGCTCATGGCGCCAGCGGCGGCGGCACGGATGCACTGTCCGGCAGTTATGCCGAGGACGCGCCCGACTTCGATAGTTTCGCCGCGCCCGACATCGGCCTTCAGGAACATCTGATGGGGCAGGCCCGTGCCACGCTTTCCGGCATGGATCTGCTCATCGCCACCCAGTTGATCGGCCAGATCAGCGAAGCGGGCTATCTGGAGGCGAACCTGCTCCAGACGGCGCATGGCCTTGGCATCCCCCTCTTCGACATCGAACGGGTGCTGGGCGTCATCCACACATTCGACCCCACCGGCGTCGGCGCGCGCAGCCTGTCCGAATGCCTCGCGCTGCAAGCCAGGGAAGCCGACCGCTACGACCCCTGTATGGCGCGGCTGCTCGCCAATCTTGACCTGCTGGCCAAGGGCGCCCTGCCCCAGCTGCGCCGTATCTGCGGCGTGGATGAGGAGGATATGGCCGACATGATCGCGGAACTGCGCGGCTATGACCCCAAGCCCGGCCTGCAATTTTCGCAGACAAGCGCCGCACCGGTGACGCCCGACCTGTTCGTGCGGCCCACGCGGGAGGGCTGGGCGATCGAGGTGAACAGCGCCACCCTGCCCCGCGTCCTCATCAACCGCAGCTATTATGTCGAACTGGCCAGCGGCCCGCAGGACAAGACGGCCAAGGCCTGGCTCGCCGATTGCCTCGCCAGCGCCAACTGGCTGGTGAAGGCGCTGGACCAGCGGCAAAAGACGATCATCAAGGTGGCGAGCGAGATCGTCCGCACCCAGGAAGCCTTCTTCCAGCAGGGCGTCGCCCATCTGAAGCCGCTGACGCTCAAAGCCGTGGCCGACACGATCGGCATGCACGAAAGCACCGTCAGCCGCGTGACCTCCAACAAATATCTCTCCTGCCCGCGCGGCCTCTTCGAACTCAAATATTTCTTCACCAGCGGCGTGGCGTCATCGGGCGGCGATGGCGGGTCCGTCTCGGCCGAAGCGGTGAAAAGCCATATCAAGGCGCTGATCGGCGCCGAAGACCCGCAGGCGATCCTGTCCGACGACACGCTGGTCGACCTGCTGCGCGCCAAGGGTATGGACATAGCCCGCCGCACCGTCGCCAAATAGCGCGAGGCATTGGGGATCGGGTCGTCGGTGCAAAGGCGGCGACAGAAGGCATTGAAGGGCAAGGCGGCGTAAGGACGTCTTGGGCTGGTTGCGACCATTTTTAGTCAGTTAGGAAAGGCTATTTCGTCGCCGATTGCGGACCCCGCATAGCTGTGCAAGATAGTCGGATGAGTTGGTTGAAAAATGACGATAACCCACAGACTCTCGAAGCTGCCTATTGGTCTGTCCAGCCTACGTGGGTGAAGCTCTACACGATCTGTATTGGGCTGCCCGCTTGGATATTTCTGATGGTCGGCATCTTCGCAGCCGATTTTGGTGATGCTGCCATGAATGTCGCAACAGTGCTTTTTGCTGCGGCAGCGGTGATACAGATGTTTTTCGTTTTTCGAGGTTATTGGCGAATGGACATTTAAGTCAGCTTTTCGCCGATAGTTTCCAAAAACCCGACCGTCCGCAATCCACCCACCGTGGGTGCTACCGGTCTGCGAATCGCATCGCTCTTCCGATGAACGGCCTGTCCGGTTTTGGTTCGGGTAGTTGCCCGGCAACAGGCGACCAATTTTTGCCATCTATGTGCGAAGAAGCGCTGCCCAGTTGCAGACATGGATGAAGCGAGCGATCACTCTCCACTATCATGAAGCATTATCGATCACCGTCCCTTCGATAACGTTCTTTGTGGTTCGGGTAAGACGACATTGGCCAGCAACCACTGATGCACCATCGTGACTCTTATCTAGTTTCGCCTCGACGCTCTGATATTCGCCAATCGAAATTCCACATCGTGCGGCGATTTCCTCATCAATCGTAGGATTGTTCAAGCATGCGCTGAGCAGGAATGTCAGGCCAATGCTAAAGATCAAGAAACTTTTCATTGCCCGACGATGCATCACTGATCGGGTTCAATCAATGTCAGCTTAAGCGTTGAGCAAATTCTAAACCGGACGTTCCGCAAACCACGGTGGGTTCAACGGGTGGCGGCAACACTTTAATCTTTTGAGTAAGATGGAGTGTCACGATGAAGCAGCGTCGTCGGATATATTACACGGCCAGCCAGCGAGCGGAGATATGGGATCGTTGG
>Ga0180008_1000205_pt1 | contig 58847 bp, 101 predicted proteins | sample MM_PW_MetaG_FD_121121 | JGI IMG/M metagenome (GOLD analysis project Ga0180008, IMG submission 121121) | Groundwater microbial communities from the Aspo Hard Rock Laboratory (HRL) deep subsurface site, Sweden - MM_PW_MetaG | ecosystem: Environmental > Aquatic > Deep subsurface > Groundwater... | reverse complement strand
TTGGCTATTAGTGGATTCTAGTGTTGAAAATATCCCTGACGAGATTTATTTTCCATTTATTAATCTTTTAGAGGAGGCAAAATGAGTGAGACAAATGGCGTAATTAATCAAATAAAATACACCGTCAATAATTACTCTGGGGATATTATGGATTTGGAATGGAGCACTGAACAGATCCAAACCCTTCTCTCTGAACTCGAAAAGGTACAAAGGGAGTTAAAACATCATTGTGCCTGTGTTTTTGATGATGAACATGAACTTATGGACGCCTGTAAACTTCATGGTCAGATTCAAACTGAGCTTGAAAGGGTTTTATCTGATCGCAAGTTGTGTCCTGAGTGCTTACAAATGCTTGAACTCGATGAGAGTTGTTTGACTTGTCAACTTAGGAAGGCTCTCGAAAAGGAGAAGAAGAGAGTGAAGGAGCTAGAGAAAGAACTCCTCGAAGAGAATGAGGCCCATAATCAACAAGAAAATGAGCTTGAAGACCGCCTCAATAAACTGGTAGAAGCAGAGAAAAGGAGACAAAAGATGATAATTGGAATAAAGGCACACTTCGACGCAGCACATTACTTACCAGACTATCCAGGAAAGTGCAAGGAAATGCATGGGCATACTTGGGCGGTGGAGGTTGAGGTGAAAGGGTTAGTAAATGAAGAAGATGGAATGGTATTGGACTTAGCAAAGCTGAAACTGTTTGTCAATGCAATCATTAACCCTTTTGACCATCATGTCCTGAACACATGGTTCAAGATCCCAACTTGCGAGAACATTGCAACTTATATAAAAGAGTGTCTTGAGACTATATTAGCAGCAAACTTAACTGTTAGCACGATCAAAGTTCAAGAAGGAGATGGAGGATGGGCAATCGTCTAAGATGTAAAAGTAAATTCAATCCAGCAGGCTGTGCTTGGACCAAAAGATGCAGGCTGTCTCAGGGTCATGACGGAGAGCATGCTTTTTTGGGATGCAAGACGAAAAGAACCTTTTTATGTTATATGGTGTTCCACAGATGCACAAACTGAAAAGGAAAGGAGGTAATCACAAAGATGGAAGGACCACACTCAAAAACCTGCGGAGAATGCTATCATTGGTTTCGTCTGGGTGAAGACCCATTAGGTGAATGCTTCGCTCATCCGCCGAAGGTATTTAAGATAGCAAGAGTGAGCATCAACCCTTTAACTAGGCAGCCTTCTCAAGACGAAGGTCTTGTCAGTCACTACCCGGTAGTCAACCTTAACAACCGTGCTTGCAGTGAGTTTAAGCCAAATCTCGTAGTGATGAAGAGAAAGGAGGATAGATCGTGATGACCGCCAAAATTATTGGTACTACCACAGACTGGAAAGGGTATGATGAAGCTGTTAAAGAGAGATATGAACTCAACCCAGATGGAACTTCGCATTGTACTCTTCACAACACCTTCTTTGATCTTAGAGATGAAGATGGAGAGCCATGTTGGCAATGTTATGATGAGTTTACTACAGTACTGACAAAGAAAGGAGAGGAGTGATGCAAACATATTACACTCAAGAAATCTTCTACAGTATCCAAGGTGAGGGCCTATGGACAGGCACACCAATGTCGTTCATTCGCCTTTCAGGTTGTAATCTAAATTGTGAGTTTTGTGACACAATTCACGATCAACGCAAACCTATGACTACTAAAGAGATCATAGACGAAGTTCTAAAGTACCCTTCTATGAAGGTCGTCCTCACTGGAGGCGAACCCCTCATCCAGCCAGTTGAAGAGCTTCTCAATACTCTTCACGTCTGCGGATTCAGAGTTCATCTCGAAACGAACGGTACCCAACCTATTCAAGACGGCTTCTATCAATTCGCCTGGATCGCCGTCTCGCCAAAGAGTCCAGTTGAGACGTTAAGCAAGACTACCTTCCGCCTTGCAGATGAGATTAAGTTTCTTTGTGGCCTTCTAGGTTGGGAAGAGTACATTGACGAAGTAAGGATGAAGATGGTGGTCAAGCAAGCAGCAAAGCTCTACCTTATGCCATTAGCCAAAGCAAAATTCTTCTATCATGGTCTCAATCGTTCGAGAGATGAACTTATTGATGTAAATATGGAAAGCGCAAAGAACTATTGTCTTCTCCACCCTGAATTTAGTTTCTGCGGACAACTCCACAAATTTCTTGGTATCCGATGAAGAAGTATATAAGCGAGAAGACCTTCAGAAGGTTAATCCACTACTCCGGACCTTGCTGCCTTTCCTGTCATGACGACAACTATGAAGGTCTTGATATGTGTTGGGTAAGCTTAGGCAAAGATAGATATGCTGAAGTATGTTGTGCCTTAGCTAACTATTTTGATAAATGGAAAGAAAAGGAGGTAATCAATGATACAAAAGAGACCTCAGAGTAACTGCGAAACATGCCCCCTCCGCGACACCGATTGGGTACCGAGCCAGATCATCGACGAGCCTGAACTACCTGTCTTCTTCATTGGACAGAATCCAGGTGGGACAGAAATGCTTACTCACATTCCGTTTACTGGTAAAGCAGGTAAGATGTGTTACCGCCTTCTCGCAGAGGCAGGGCTGAACAAGCGAAAGCTTAATATCGGTAACCTCATTGCTTGCCCTACACCTGACGATCGAGCACCTACTACCGAAGAAGTAGAATGCTGTGCACCGGGCCTCCAGGCCGAGATCGAAGACCTCCAACCAGAACTCATCATAGCATGGGGAAAGCCAAGCTTAAGAGCTCTCGTTGGACGAGTTGACATTCAGAAGGTACGTGGTAATTTCTTTCCTCTCCTATCAAGATGGGGGTACACCTGTCAAGTCTTAGCTGCTCTCCACCCAAGCTTTGTTCAGAGACAAAGGCAGTGGATTCAAGATAGTGTCGAAGACCTTAAGAAGGTTCGCAGCTTCTTCACTAGCTCTGGAATTGAGGTAGCTGACAAACCTGAGTTCATCTTCGATCCTTCTGAAAAGGAACTCATTGAGTACCTAACAAGTAGTGATGATGTGACAGCTTTTGATCTTGAGACTACTGGCCTTAACCCTCGCCTTGACAAAATCCTCGGCATCTCATTCTGTAACAGGCCTGATAAAACAATAGCTCTCTACTATCGAGAACCTCATGACTCCCGCAAGGCAGTGGTCAAGTGGTTTCTTAACCACCCTAAGCTTAAGAAAGCTACTCAGAATGGCTCTTTTGACTGTGCGTTTGAGCATAGTGTCGGTGTCGAGGTAAAAGGCTTAGTGTATGACACCCGCCTTGGTGAACACCTCCTAGCAAGTGACTTACCAACAAACCTCTCTTATCTTAGGGAGAAGTATACTAAGCATGAAGCTTATAAACCCTCCAATCGTGAAATGCAACAGATCGGTAGTATGCCAATTCAAAGAGTACTTGAGTTCAACTGCTGGGATGCTCACGTCACCTATGATGTTATGAAAGCTCAGCTCAAACAGCTTACACCTGGTAACCTAAAAGTTCTCGACGAAATCTACATGCCTTTAATCTTCACCCTTAATTATATGGAAAGAGTAGGAGTAAAAGTAGATGTTGATTGTCTTGCCGCGATCTACGCTGATCTCATTCCGAAAGCTCAGCGTTTTGATCAAGAGCTCTTTGCACCCCTTGGACTTAACCCTAACTCACCGGTACAGCTTACAAAATATTTCAACACGAAGGACTGCCGTGAAGAGACTCTTCTCTACCATATTAAAAGAGGCCATGCACACGCCGATCTAATGCAAGCACGCTTAGACTACGTCGCTTTGACAAAAGGAGCTTCTACCTTTCTTAAAGGAATTTACCAAAGGTTAGAGGATGGACGAATTCATACAAGCTATCATCCTGAAGGAACGGGCACGGGACGCATTTCAAGCAGCGCGCCAAACCTTCAGAACATTCCTCCTTACTACCGTATCATTTACACAGGAGATAGTGAGGATGATGTCTTAATAGAGTGTGATTATAGTCAGCTAGAGCTAATCGTAGCTGCTATCCTCGGAGGGGAGACAGGTCTTCTTGAAGAAGTAAAACGGGGTGTTAAACCACATCACGTCTTAGGTAAGATTATCTTTGGCAAGGACTGGGACGAATTAACCAAAGAAGAACAGTTCAGAGAAAAAGCAGTTCTCTTTGGTACTCTTGGAGGTCGTACTGCCCGTTCTATAGCAATAGAATTTGGCATCTCTACCTATGAAGCTGAGCATTGGCAGGCTCTTTGTGTGAATAAATACCCGGGCCTGCTACGTTATAAGAATAAGGTTGAAAGAGAGTTCTACGAAACGGGTAGTATTACCACAGCCTTTGGCACTTCCAGGAAAATAAACTCAGTAACACAAGCTTATAACAACCCCTTTCAAGGCTCTGCAAGCTTTATAACTTTAACAACTCTTAACGAGCTGTATAAAAAAGGTTTTGATATTAGACTTACAGTACACGACTCAATAGTGATACATACAAAAAGAAAGGAGGTGAGGGAGGTTGTTAGAGAGCTAGCTAAGATAGTTGAAAGGCCAATTAAACAGCTAGGTAATTACAGGTTCAAAGCTACGTACAAATTCGGTCATAATTGGAGTGAACAGGAGGAATTGAAACATGACAAAACAATTTAAAGCTTTACAGGTTAAAAAAGAGTTTAGCTACTCAGGGCCTGATAAAGGGCTACTTGAATGGTTTGAGAATCCTGGTGTACGTGAAGTAACGTTAGTAAACAAAGAGTTCACCTCACTATGTCCAATAACAGGGCAACCCGACTATTCTGAAATTACAATAACTTACTATCCGAAGGAAAGGTGTATAGAGAGTAAGTCTCTAAAGCTTTACTGTGTAAGTTTTCGCAACTACGGAGCATTCACAGAGAAGCTTGCCCAGCACATAGCACATGACCTACACGAAGTCTTAGAATGCCAGGTAGAAGTACTTGTAGCTTCCGTATCAAGAGGGGGAATTACAGTATGTGCGAAAGGAGTAATCTATGATTAAACTTTCATTTGAAGTTCCTATAAAGCATTTAGAGGCTTTTGAGCACCTTCAAGACTTTCACTTCTCCTTAAGCTTTTTGTACAAATATCCAGAGTACAAAGAGTTTATGCTAAGAACTAAGAAAGAGTTATGGCTCGACAACTCCACGAACGAGCTTAAGCAACCGGATAGCTGTTCTCTACTGTCTAAGCTCTATACTGAGCTACAGCCTACCTACGTTGTTGCACCTGACCATCCTGACTGGAATCAAGAAACCATGCTTAACTCTTTTCTTAAGCTTCAAGACTGCGGAGTACCTCCTGAGAAGATTTGCGTCATTATACATCACCCTGACTGGATCGGGCACTTTAAGTCTTATGAAGTTAAGCACTTCGCCGTGCCTTATGACTTTAGGTATTGTACTAGAGAGAAACTTAAACGTTTCGAAGAGTGTCACTTCTTAGGCTTACTATCCATACAAGAGCTTAAGATAGCTAAGCCAGCAACATGCGATACCTCCATGCCTATTAAGTTAGCCTTACTAGGACAAACAATGGAAGACTGGGTGTCAAATGGTTGTCCTCATCTACACTCTACTCCCGGGTTCTTTAACTTAACTTTAAGTATAAAGGAGTTGCAATTAGCTAAGAAGAATATACAAGAGTTGAGGCATCTCTTAGATGAAGAAGATCAGGTCAACCACCCTAAGCACTATACGCAAGGAAGTATCGAAGTGTTAGATTTTATACAGGATCAGAACTTGCCTTACCTTCCAAGTGCAGTATTGAAATACATCTGCCGTTATAGGTTTAAAGGTGGCCTTGAAGATTTAAAGAAAGCAAAGTTCTACCTAGAACGGTTAATAAGGGAGCATGAAAATGAGGGTACTAGTCCTTAGTTCTAGAACTGGTAAAGCGTTGAAGTTACTGCATGCCTTATACCCTGTACACACTGCAGTATCGTTACACGCACCACCTCCAGGTGTAGCCTGGATACTTTACCCAAAACAAAACTGGTCTTGGCTAAGAGAACAAAACTTCGACATAGTCATTTCCTTAGGGTTTATGTCTCACATTCCCAATTTACTCTTTGAACACATCCCTACGTTTAACGTCCATCCAGGCAAACTGCCGGCCTTCAAAGGTAAGGACCCTCATATACAGGCCCTCAAGGCCGGTGTTGAATGGACCGCCGTAACAATTCATAAAGTAACAGAGGAAATAGATTGTGGAGATATTCTAATGGAGGTGCCGGTTAGAATAAACAAAAACGACACACCTACCAGTCTTGAGGAGAGACTTAGACTCGTGGCAGTATATGCAACAGCTTCACTACTATATGGCATATCAAAAGGAGAGTGTAATGAAAGATAAATGCATTTGCTTAATTAGTGGAGGAATGGACTCAGCAGTAGCTATGGCTTGGGCAGTTTATGAACAAGGGTGGGAAGTATACCCGGTTTGGTTTAACTATAATCAAAAGCATACTAAGGAGAAAAAGTATGCAAGTGAAATATGCAGCTTATTTTCTTCTTATTCTCTTAAAGAGGTAGTGCTAGACATGGATTGGTGTAGTAGCTGTCTTCTAAAAGGAAGAAAGGAAGTAAAGGGTACTGCTTACGTCCCAGCAAGAAATATCATACAGCTTGCCTACGCAGGAGGTATTGCCTTAGAGATTAAGGCTAAGCACATCGTAGGAGGATGGAACATTATAGACTTTGGAGGTTATCCGGACTGCCGTCCAGCATTTCTTGGTCTTATGCAAGATGCTCTCTGCGTAGGAATGAACTATAAAGTAACTATACATGGACCGTTGCTTCACTTAACAAAGGCTCAAATCATTCAGCTGGGCTTGAGCTTAAAAGTTCCTTTTGAGAAGACATGGAGTTGTTATCGCGGGGAGAACAAACCATGTCATAAATGTAACTCTTGTCTTAACCGGGATAAAGGGTTTAGGGAAGCGGGAGTAAAAGATCCTCTAGACTTAGTTTAAAGGAGGTTAAATGGACATATTTACGCTTATTAGAAACTTCTTTAATGAGAGTAACCGGGGTGTCTGGAGTAAACGGGAAATCCTTCTTGCCTTAGATACCTTACGTCATAAGTATATGAACGAAACTACAAAAAAGCTTCAAGAAGAGATAAGTCGAGATATCAAACAAAATCGAGAGGAGTCTAAGCTATGATCATAAGATTTGATGATGTAACTGAGATGCTGTTGGATATAGACAAAGTTGCTCTTATTAGTAAAACTAACGAAAGTACTCCAGACATGATAAGAATAAAGATAATATTTGAGGGCAGTAACAACGCAACCGTTGCTGACATTTCTCTACAAGAATGGAACTTTATATTGAAATACCTGCCTACACAAGTGATTTATGATGCTAGGAGGAGGTAGAAGTTATGAGCTTAATAAAAGGAGCACTCCTCTTCTACCTTCTTCTTCTCTCAGCCTGGTTTACCTACTTCTTAATAAAGCTAAGCTGGGAGCTTCGAGAGTGGTGGAGAAGGAAGAGATGGTTAGGAAGGAGGTTTAATGACCTCACGAAATGAAAAAGAGTTCGACTCTCTTGAAGAGTTTCTTCCAAAGGAAGGTTGGTTAGGTAAATACCTTCACTTTACAAGCGGCCTTGAAGTGTGCCCTCGTTTTCGTTTCTTCAGTGCCTGCTGTGTAATGGGTACCGTGATAAGTAACAAGGTATGGATCCAGCGGGGCGATGAAGGCTTACTGCCCAAACTCTTCCCTAACCCCTGGGTAATCCTTCTTGCTCCTCCAGGTAGAGGGCACAAAACAGCATGTATTAACATGGCCTGCAACTGCCTCGAGCAGGCTACGCCGAACGCTCGCGTTCTGGCAGATAAGCTTACTCCTGAAACTCTGGTTAGGAATCTTAGTGCTCCGCAAACCTCAGGTGAGCGAATCCGTATCGGCCCACGGGATGCAACAGGCCTGATCAAGGCACCAGAGATTTCAGTGTTCTTCGGCAAGCAACAGTATAACGTAGGCATGGTCTCCTTAATAACCGATCTCTACGACTTCCGTGAAGTATGGCGAGGCGAGACAATTGGCCGTGGGAAGGAAGTTCTTAAGAATAACTGCATCTCTATTCTAGGAGGCTCGACACCTCAATGGCTTCAACATATGCTTCCGCAAGACGCCTTCACAGGCGGTTTTATGAGCCGCTTCATTCTTGTAGAGATGCCAATTAACTACTTTAAACGTGTTACACTTCCTAAAAAGCCTTCAGGCTCTAGTTGGAAATCTCTTGTAGAAGGACTTCGAGCTTTTGAAGAAGTTAAAGGTAAGTTTGAATGGTCAACTTCCGGCCTTAAAGAGTATGATATTTGCTACACTGAAGGTCAGCCTACAGGTAATGTTCAGGAAGATGCTTATCGAGAAAGAGAGAGTGAGCAGACACTTCGTATAGCAATGCTCTTAGCGATCGATAAGGGAAGACTAAAGCTTGATGGGCCGGATGTACTTAAAGCTAAAGAGATAATTTATTGTCTTAGGAAGGAGGTAGGCTCAAGGATTGAACAGCTCTCTACCCATCCAAGAATGCAGATCGTTTCTGATATAGAGGATCTTTTAAAGATTCATGGTAAGCTTAGTGAGATGGACCTGCTTAATAGGACGTATAGGTACCTTTCCCAGGGAGAGAGGCAGTTCTACGAAGCGATTAACATCCTTCGTAATCGTGGTGTTCTTTGCGTCGAAGACTCAGGCGAGAAGAAGGGCGATGGTACACGAAACTGGGTTTTTAGTCTTAAAGGAAAGGAGGTAAAATAAAATGTTCTGGGTAACTCTTACTGTAGGTATCTTCATTGGATTCTTCATAGGTGTTCTAGCCATGTCGGTCTTGCAGATAGCTCGTGAAGGGAGGTGAGCCAGGATGATTAAAAGACCAATGCTTGCTGGCAAAGCAGACTTATCAACTCTTAAGTACCCCGTTCTTTGCACCCCTAAACTTGATGGCATTCGTGCTCTTAAACTCGAAACAAACGGGTCTCTCATCTCGCGTAACTTCAAGCCCTTTCGCAATCGAGAGATCAATAAGAAGTTCAGATGGCTTCCAGCTGGAGTAGACGGAGAGCTTGTCATTCCATCAATAGCCTTTAACGAGATAAGCTCAGCTGTAATGGGTGAGTACTCTGATATTAGCAAAGTCGAATACTGGATCTTTGATTGGTTTGGTGGCTTTGAAGAAGGGAAGAGAGCTTACTACGACAGGATCACTTCAATAGCTAATGCTCTTCCTAAAGCTAGTGATGTGTCTATTCTTACTTTCCGTACCATTGGTAATGAAGATGATCTCCTCAAGTATGAGGATGAAGTCCTTAAGGATGGCTATGAAGGTGTGATGATTCGCTCGCATGACGGACCTTATAAAGAAGGTCGGTCGACAACAAAGGAAGGCTACTTGTTAAAGCTGAAGAGATTTGAAGATGGCGAAGCCATCATCCTTGACTTTGAACAGAGAATGATCAACCTCAACCCTCAAACAAAAGATGCCTTCGGTCTTGCAAAGCGTAGTAGTCATCAGGCTAACCTTCAGCCTAGTGGAATGTTAGGAGCCTTCGTCGTTAAGGACATCGAAACGGGAGTTGTCTTTAGTGTTGGGTCCGGTCTGGATGAAGCACAGAGAAAGGAGATCTGGCTTAACCAGGAGACCTTTAGAGGAAAGATTATTAAGTACAAGCACCAGGAGTGTGGATCAGTTGACAAACCACGATTTCCTACTTTTCTTGGATTTCGTTCATAAAGGAGAATAGAGATGATCTATTGGAAGAAAATAGTTACCTTACTAAAAGCCCGTATCCCTCAGCTTGAGGATGAAGATAACATCAATGACATTTTTATTCATTAGATTTAAGTCTTAAGAAGATAGCTTGGCAAGAGAGGAGAGAAGCATAATGGCATTTTGGTATAATAAGAAGGACAGACATCTCTACATAGGGTCAGCAGGCGGAGTTAAATCATACGCTAGAGCTCTTATGGAAGAGCACCTTAACAGATTCTTAACTAAGAATGAGATAGTTCATCACATTGATGGCAATTCTCTTAATGATAATTTCTCCAATCTAAAGCTAATAACTAGAGCAGAGCATACAAGCTTTCATCATACAGGTAAACATATTTCTGAAAAGCATAAAGAGGGAATAAGAAAAGCAAATACAGGAAGACGATTTTCAGAAGAAGCGAAGAAAGGAATGGGTAGGGCAATGCGAGGAAAGACACACTCTTTAGAAACTAAGGCCAAAATGAAACAGGCTCAGCTTGAGAGATGGAAGTTCAGAAGGGAGGTGTTAGATAGGTGATATATTGGCGTAGTACTATAGAAAAGCTTAGAATGAAAGTACCTCAGCTAGCAGATATAGAAGACGTAGACGAGGTATTGTTTGAGTGTTACTGCGACCTCACAATGAGCATCAAGCAGATTGCAGATCTCTGCGAAGTAAGTCCTTTTGCTCTTCGAGAGAAGCTTCTCAAGACAGGCATCAACCTTAAGAAGAGAGGAGGACCGAGAAGGATAGAAACGAAGTTCTTACAAAGCGATCTTGAAGAGATGTCTCTAAAAGAGCTTTGTAAGAAGTATGGTGTGAGTAAAACTACTGTAGAGAAAGCAAGGAGGAGGCTGAAAAGGAGTTAAGAAGTGAGTCCTAAGGACATGAAGAGGAAACAAGTAATCAAAAAGAGCTTCATTCAAGAAAAGCCTAACATACAAATGAGACAGATTCTTACATCTCATCACCCAACTCATAACGAAAGAGTTTGGTTAGCGGGCCACCTGCTTTGGGCTCATAACGATAACGCTGATAAAGTGTGTAAGGTTATCCATACTACCAATCTATGGGATGATTACGATAGGAAGACAACTAAAGCTCAGGTGAGTAGTGTCTTGAGAGCTAAGAAGTCTCCTAGAAGGAACTCTGTTTCTATTTCTACTCCCTCTTCATGTCCAGAAGGTAGAGACCTAACTTCGGAAGAGGTTGACAAACTTGAAAAAGAGTTCGATTGGGACAAAGCTCAAAAGGAAGCCTTTAGACAGACTGAAAAGATGAGACAGTGCTTAGAAAAGGTCTGCTATCTTGAACCTGATTGTTATGAAAGGCCTTGTAGGTGGGTAAAGTGAAAGGAGGTTGAAGAAATGATGACAAAGACTATTAGATTTAAAACTGGTAAGAATAAAGGAGCTTTGAAAGCACTACGCTTCCAGATGCCTAAGAATTCTCACGGTAGGTATACTTGCTTTTCAATGGCCTCTGGGCACGCAGGAGAGATGGGAACAGTAGGAGGAGTACAAGTACCTAATTTTCTACATATAAAGGAGATCAGGTTAACTTTCAAATACTAATCCTCTTCTTCCTCTTCACCCTGACTCATCAAATACTCCTGGGCACTCCTAACAATCTCCTCTTGCTCTTCAGGAGATGTTGCGAACCGCAACTGTCTTCTCATCTCTTGCATAATCTCTGCTCTATGGATCTTATCAAGAGCTGCCTTCCTTCTAAACGCCGCTTCAGGAGAGACTGTCGTTATCCTAAGACCAAACTGGCCCGCCAAAGCCTCCTCTGGTGAAGGAGCTTCAGGTGCTTCCGTCAATGCATTATACACAGCCTTCCAGTCTGCTCCACCAGGTACTACCGCCGGTGCCCATTGCTGCCAAGCGTAATTCAACATCTTCGCTGCTTGAGTAGGATAAGACTCCCAGTCGTGCCAAATCGGAGCACCACCAAACTTCTTATTAAGCTTCCAAGCTGCCAGAATATTACCGACCGGATTCTGAAAGGCTATCGTAGCAAGTGAGCCCGGTGACTCCTCACCTTTCTGCCTAATCTCCGCCAGATCGCCAATGCCTGGAATCATCCACGTTAGATTAAGCATCTTCAACTCACCCTCTGCACCTCGATAGGGCAGCATTAACATCAACGATTTGCCAATATAATCAGGCATTACCTTCTTCATACTCTCCCACTCCTCTTCACTCATACCAATCTGATTGAGAGCATAACCATTAAGATAATACCCAAGAGCGACCCACTTACCAAAGCGTAAAGGATGCTTCACTGCTGTCTCTGCTGTCAACGGAATAGCCTTGCTTGTCCAAGTAGCAAATGGCGCACCCCACCAAGCAGTTCGGAGGCGAGCAAGTGCTGGAGTAACCTCCTGATAGTTAAACGTCCACTTCACAGCGTCCACTGCAGCTTCTACCTTGTTCATTCCTAGCTCACGATTATGAATATACTTCGCAAGCTTAGCCCAGGTTTCCTCGGCCGCGTAAGCACTACGTGCCGGGCTAACTGCACCATCATAAATCCGGTAGATCATATCAGCAACTGAGTCTCCGTGCCTTGCATTAGCTAGTGGACGGAAGAACTCCTCACCTGTAGCAAATCGTGTCTCACCTGCCAGCCTAGTAAACTCCTTAAACAAAGGGCCTTTTCTTAGTACCTCGTTGAGAGACCGTATGTAAACATCTTGTCTCCAAAATGGTAAGCCGCCCCAATCGTTAAGGATGACATTACTCATCAAGTTCCTGAAATGAGCAGCCGGTCTTAAAACAACCTTGTTTGTCTTCCAAGGCGTTAAGAAGAACTTCTGATAAAGATCATTCGCAAAGCGATGCATCTTCATCATGCCCTCCAGTTCAAGCTCTAAGTCACGCGAAACATACATTCCTTTAATCTTAGGATGGATTGATTCGACGAAGCCCAACTTCATCACGGGTGAGACCACCCCCGGATTCTTTACAAGCTTGTCAATAAGAAAGGTCTCCATCGCATGGCTTGAAGCCTTCGCAGCCTCAACTGGAGTCATTGCCGTCATATCGTAAAGCTGGACAGCCAACTTCTTCATCTCTGGGTTGACGGTCGGATGGGTGATAATCTCATCTAAGAGGTTTTGAGCTTGGGTGTAGGTAACCTGCCCACTTTGTAGACCGGCCCTACGCTCAAACTGCTTGGTATAACTCATTATCGTCCTAAGAGGTAATGATGAGGTTGCTTGTTCAAGAGGATGGACCATCAGCTCTCCGAAGTGCTTCCTGAACGCATCCTCATAGAGAGGCTGAAGACCTAGTTTATTAATTGTGATATCAACTTCTTGCAGAGCTGCCTGAGCAGCCGAGCTCTTCAACTTTGCTGAAGGAGTGCCAGACAGACCTCTTATAAACTCTATCCTCTCACTAGGCAAGAGGTCCTTAGTAGCCTCCTTAACATCTCGTGAGAGATTCTTCGTAAAGGTTTCCTGAACTCTAGCACTTCTAAAGGTTGCAGCTACTTGCTTAGCCTTAGCTCCTCCTTCTCTCATCCTCTCGATTGCTGGTTTGAAAGTCTCACCTAAAGTCTTAAACACCTTCTCCGTTGTTAAGCCCTTCCCACCTTGAACAACCTGTGTTAACTTCCTAGCAAAGATGTTTGGTAGATGACCCGACTCGATTAAAGCCTTTCCACCAAGCGCTAACCCAGCGCCCTTCAATGCTCCTTCTAAAGGCTCTTCATCAGTGAGAGCTCCCACCGTAGCACCTACTGCTCCTATACCTGCGATGGTAGGTATGGAGTGAGACTCCCAGACGAGGTCTGCTACCTTAGCCCAGTAAGGCTTAAGCGGTGAGAAAGGCCAGCCGAAGACACGATACAACCCCTTAAAAGCAGGTACGAAAACCTTCCCAAGCAATCCAAACCCAGCCCCCATTGCACCAGCCCAAGCTAAATCCTCAGCTACATCAGCTGGACTTGGTGGACCAAGTTTACCGGGTCGCTCACCCATCACCGAAGGATCGAAGGCGATGGCATGTGCCACTCCAGCTTCCTCCTTAACTTCCTTCTCCTGGGGAACTTCTCCCGTCATAGCAAAAGGAAGTTGAAAGGCTGACCATATAGCAGCATTCTTAACAAGGGCAGGGAGTAGCTTACCTGCAATGTTAGGACCGAGCCTAGTGGCCATAGAAATGGTAATGGGGTTGACAATACCAGCAGTCATAGCGGCAGCACCAAAGGCTAAAGCTTGCTTCGAGACCTCCTGACCTAGTTCTTCAAGAGGTCTAGTATAACCTTCAGCTGCGAGCTTAGCTGTTTCGATAGGGTGAGTGACTGCACTTACAGGCCCTTCACCAAGAAACATCTCAGCACCCCTGCGAAGCAGGCCTCGTGGCTCCTTACGAAGAACCTCTCCTCTCTCAATAGCTTCCTGCCTCTCTACATCAGCCCTCATCTTCTCTTCTGGTAGGGCATAAAGACCAGGTTCACGTTGAACAAGATCAATGGGCTCTCCACCTTCAGCTATAGGCTGAGGTCTAGGAGGTAGACCTTCTAGAGGACCTCCACCAAGCTGAATCGGTGGTTGAAGGCCTCCAGTCTCTTCGCCAAGAGGTTGAGCTAGAGCCTCGCCTGTAAGATTGATAGGTGGTTGGAGGCCAGATGCCTCTGCCTTCTGTTGAGAAGTTAGTAGTCCTCCTCCAATAATTGCTCCTGGAATAACCTTCTTAATAGTTCTCGGAAATTCCTTTTCCAAAATTCTGGCATAATCAGCTAAGGTTTTATTTTCAACAGTAAGACCATATTTTGAAAGTAATTGCCTGAACTCTTGTTTCAAAAACTCATCTTCAGTTCTATTGATTGACCCCCATAATTGATCAAACAAAATCTTATTAAGTTTAGGAGCAGCCTCAGCCTCACCAACTAAGTTAATAGGAGACATTAGGCCAGAAGCCGCAGCTTCTTGATCTAATCCTAACGAAGCTCCTACTGTGGTCGCTCCGGCTATAATAGGCCATCTAAGGTTTTTATAAAACAGCTTAACACTCTTAGGGTTCATAGCAATAACTTCTTGGGCTTCTTTGATACCATCAACATTATTCACTATAATTGCATCATACTTTTTACTAAGAACTCTTGACCATTTCTGATTCAGTTTGTTTAGTTCTGTCTCATCTAAGAGTTTAAGAGATGTTGCTTCTGAAGGTTTATTCATGTTAGCAAAATCACTAAAAGCCTGCTTTAGCTTACTTTCATCAATCTCTAAAACTCTGTCAGATTTTAAAACTCCTCTAACAACATCAACTGGGGCGTTAGGATGTCTCCTGCCTAAAACTTTTCTCACTGTAGTGTATTCTCCACCTAAACCTGTAGGAGCAAGTTTGGCAGCACTTTCAAGATTAGGAGAAAAATATACGCCTAAAGGTTTCCAGTCTTCCCAAAAATGTTTAGCTATTCTTGGATTTTCAATACCTTTTTCTAAAAGCTTCTCAGCGGTTCTTGGGTCAGTGATATGATAAATTCTTTTACCTTCTTTAGAAACCTGCCTGTAAATTTCTCTTACTGGTTTAGTTAGCGGTGCTGCTTCAGCCTCCTCCTCACCAAGTTGTGAAGCTAACAGTCCTCCTCCAGCAACTCCCAAAGTCCTTGTAATCCACTTACCTTGCTTTTTGGTTCTTCCAATAACAGCTCCAGGATTAAGAGCAACTACTTGAGGCAAGTGTCCTGCTCCCATAGCTACATCTGGAAAGATAGCTACATCATATTGTTTAGATAACCAATTAGTTAACTTACGTTGAATAGCTTCTTCTTCAGGTGTGCTTATTTCCTCTAACCAATTTCCTGCTTTAGTGTCTTCAAGAAGATTTTGAAAAGTAGCTTTCTGCTTTCCTTTTAGTGTTTTACTAAACTGATCTAGAGTATTATACCAAATCTCAACATTCTCAGCATTTAATACCTTTGCTTCTGGTTTTATTTCTCCTCTAATAATAGCTTCTGACATTTTCTTATATCCAAAATTAGTCTTTAACTCCTTCATTGTCTGTTTAGCTGACCAGGGATGTCCTATAACTATATCAGGGTTTAATAGCATAGGAAGATCGCCAAATTCTTTAGCAAAATATAATCCTCCAGGCTCAAGTGCTGTCATACCAGTTCCTGGCCATTGAGCACTCTCCTTACTAACAGGCCGCATTAGTTCCATAGGCTGCATAATACGATATATCTTTTTCAACTTTTCAGGGACCTGCTCCTTAACGACCTTCCTCCAAATAGCCTCTGGTCCAGCAGCTTCAGCCTCCTCCGGCTCTAAAAGCTGCGAAGCAACCAACCCACCACCTACCACTGGAAAGAACTTTTTCAGCCTCTCCGGAACCATCTCTTTAGTTATAGGCTCTTTTAACTTCTTGTCTTTCACTAAGCTACGAGCATATTCCCAAAGACGATCTAGCTCCTCTTTAGGTAAATTTTTTAAATACTCCTCAGGAGGAATCATTCCTTTAGGTTTAAGCCCTTTAGGAAGCTTAGGCGCTGCTTCAGCTTCTGCTGGTCCCAGACCTTCAACGATCTTTCCTGCAAGTAGTTCAGCTAAGCTAGGCATTATTCTACCCCTTCTGGCAATCCTTCCTGAAAGGCATCCCAAATCTTTTTAAGAAGCTTCGCCTCTCTAGGATACTTCTTTGCAAACTGTCCTGGATCTTGTCTCCATCTGCTGAAGGAAGAAATAAAGTAATCTCTACTAGCTGCAAACTTATGCTTTAAGTTACTTGAAGAGCGATAGGCCTCCCACAGATGTCCTTCTGCTGACCTCCCTCCACCAAAGCTCTTCCAAAGTGAATCAGCTAGCATTGCAGTCTGCAAGACCTCTGCGATCGCCGGTGCCTCTTCCCTTACACTGACTCCTCTACTTCGTAAGAACTGCTTTATTGGCATCTCAGGTCTAACATCCTCTGCTGTCAAGCCAAAGCGACGTAGACCAGTACTCACTGCCTCCTCTTCTGCCTCACCTCTCAACACCCCAGCAGCCGATCTAGTACTAGGAGGAATGATAGGCTGGAACTTCTGCCTAGTATAAGCCAGATCCCGTGCAAACGCTCCTGTCTCAGGCCCAGGCTTGAACTGCTCTAAGACCTTTGCTGAAGGCTCACCAAAGAGGCCTGGAGCACGATAACTTTCAGGAGAAGCGAAGTACCTAGCACGAGCCTCCTCAATAGGAAGGTTCTCAATACGAGAGGTCGTCTCACCTAGGAAACGACCCGGAGAGACTTGTCGTCCTACACCTCCTGTAGGAATGACCTGCTCTAAACGTCCCATCGCCTGCTCAACAGGAGGTTCGGTCTTCATAATCCTGTTGGCAAGGGACTCGGTAAGACGTCCTTCCTTATCCATCAATCTGCGAATGATTGCTTTCCATTGCTCTTTTGTGAGCTTAGTAAGTGGTTCGAGATACTTTGGCATTCTCCCTCTCCTTTTTCTCTACAGCTTTCAATTATCTTTCTTCCTGCCCTTCCAGAATACCCAAGGCATCCTGATACTGTCTTGCTAAGGCAAACGAGCTCGGTGTACCAGGAAACTTTCTATGAAGTTCTACTACCTGCCTCATCAAAGCAATCATACGCTGTTCAGCATCTTCCTTCTGCTTTGCTCCTCCGCCAAGCCAGCCGATCTTCCTCTCGGCAATAGGTTTGTAGAGCTCATTAAGATAACGTTGAACTTGATTGGAGAAATACTCAATATTAGCTGCTGTACCAGGATACTGAGGAACTACAGCATTAGCAGCTACTGCGTGCTTGTTCGTCCACTCAGCTAACTGGCTTAGTTTTTCATACTCTCTCTTATCACTCTTAATAACTCCCATCCCAGCAGGAGCTGTATATTGCTTCTCAAGAAAGGCAATCTGCTGGTTGTAGGCTTTATCAATCTCAGATAATAGAGTTTGTGTCTCCCTCGGAAGCTTCCCAATCACCGAGCCCTTTACTGCTTCAATCTCAATGTCAATCCTTCGTTTTTCAGACAGCATCCGTTCAGCCTGTGCATCTGCTAACCTTCTATTTGCTACTGCGTTTAGAGGATTTTCAATAAGTTCTTGTCTATACTTATCAGCTTCTAACAGTGCAGCCTTGTTTTGATTGCTGTAAAGCTCTCTTAAGAAATCAGGAGTTTCTGCTAGTTTTAAAGCTTCCTTATTTGCAATATATGTCTTTGCAACATCTGCTCCTAAAGCTCCACTAAGTATCATCGTTTCACTAGGCTGCTGTCCAGCTCTTGCAACCTCCTTCTCATAGCCAAGTAGCTGCTCTTTTCCGGGAGCAAGGCCAGTCTTGACCTCAAGCTCCGTCGGCTTTTCGGCCAGTCTTTTTGCAATGTCAATCTCTTCTTTCTTCAAACCTAACTTCTCCTTCTCAATTCCGAAGAGCTTCCTTTGAGCTTCCCACTCCTCATGGGCCTTACTTCCCTCTCTAGCATACTGAGCAATCTGAGCTCCCATCCTACCACCCCATTCCTGCGGAGCAAAACTACTAGCAAGCATACCTGCCAGTGCGACTGCACGATCGAGAGGTAACCCCTCCCTGCCTTCCTTACCTCCTATCATTGAAGTCTTCCAGAAAGCATAAGGGTTCTTCTCTTCAGTAGGCTCTCCAGCAGTTTCCCCGGTTGGTGTCTGGTCGGTTGGTGCTTGGTTAGCTCTTACGTTAGCTATATCAAGTGCGAATCTTCCTACCCCAGGAACAACCCCTCCCTCTTCCCTCTCTTCAGGTTGAGTAGGTAGACCCAGACCCTCAAACTTCATAGGTGGGGGATTTTCAAAACTCAAAAGTGGTCGATCTTGAAGTTCTTCAAGTCTCTTTCTTGCCCTAAGATTATATAAACCAGTCCATCCATCCATTTTAGTCCTCCGTTAACTAAAAAGACTTCCTGCAAGACCAAGTAGGCCGCCGGCTATAGCTCCAAGCGGGCCTGCACCCATTCCCATCATTGCACCTCCCCCAACTCCAACTCCAGCCCAACCTCCTATAGCACTGCCTACCGTAGCTCCCATTGCTGCACCGCTCAATGCTCCACTTATTGCCTTCGCTCCTTTTGATGCTCCAGCTACATCAGTTGTGGTAGTCATAGCTCCTTGCAAAGCTCCAGCAGCAGCTCTGTTATATTCTAACACGGTGAAAGGCCATAACCTATCTTTTACTGCCATAGAATAGTTTAAATCCGTAATATCCATATAAGCCGAGTAATAAAGCTTTATGATCTCAGCATAGGTTAATGTTACTGCCTTATTCCATTCAAGGTGAGCTTTCCATCTTTCCGAAGCTACAGGAATCATTTGATACTTCAACCCTGCACTAAACTTGGCTACAGACTTCACCCTTGCATCTTCTATCAACGACTTTCCAACTACAAAACTCGAGCTCATAACAGAATTAATATCTCTCATTCCAACTTCAAATCTTGGTAACACGTTGGCGACGATATCATCATCTAGCAAATCAGCCTCTGCGCTTACAAGATCATTTATAGGTCCTGAGTTTATCGTATCCTCATAGATCTGAGTGTACAAAACATCCACATCCAAGCCTGCCATGAACTTTCCATACATGTCATACAGAGAAGGAAAACTACTTATAGTATACCCCACTCCAAAGAAGGTATCACTTAGCGAGACATCAGTCCAATCAACGAAGGGAGAATCATCTCTAACTGCATCTCGATATTGCTGTTGTAATGTGAGTAAGTTTGTATGGAAAGACTCAATATAAGGAGCAAACCTCACCTCTGTTCTTTGATCTCCTCCTCCATCACCATCTCCAAAGCATAATGCCACACTACCTTCATATTCCTTAAACTCAGCATATCTCTCCTCATACACCTTCTTTACTTCATTCCACTCAAACTCAACCCGAGTGTATATTCTCATTGACTACCCTCCATCCTAAGAGTAAAAGCTCTAGAACTCTCCTTAAACCCCATAATTTCTCCTAAATGCCATATCCTTGGATTCTTCGACCTAAAGGTAATATCAGTACACCCTTCATGTTCTGCAAACTTTTTTATAACAGCAAAGGTATCTTTCCACTCTTCATCTTGAGAACGTTTCCAAGAGTATAAAATTCGTATAGAAAGGTTTTTTTCTCCAGTAACTTTGTTAATAGAAAACCTAGTTATAAATAAAGCCGAAAGCCTTCTCTCTTCATTAAGTCTTACGAAGCACTGACTTTTACTATTCAGAAGTGAATGTAGAAGTAAATTTAAGTAAGCTTCTCGATCCTTTTCAATAACTTCATCTACACTGACTACTGCAAACTTTATAGCCTCCCAAAATATTGGTATTTGGCTAGGTAACAACTTAATTACCATAAGTTATACACTCTTCCATTGACCTTAATATAATCAAGTTCAAAGTACTGATAAGAATCAGCCTTCACTCCAAACTGAAACTCTTGTCCATAACACTGAACGTAAGCAACTCCCTCACTGTTCAGAGTTTGCCAACCAGTCTGTCTAAAAGAGGCTGCCTTATCCAGACGATACCTAACAGCAGCCTTTAGGTCAATCGTTAGGTCAATTCCAAACTCCAATGACTCAATCCCTTTTCCTTTCCTTACTCCCATATCGTAGATATCAGACCATACTTCAAAGGTCGGAGTTACTATTGTAATAGGCGATATTACATAAGCCGTTCCTCCCTGATAACCAATTCCTGTGATGGTTGGAGGTCCTTTACCTAGGCTCTTATCATCAGGACTGTAAACGAATCCACGAACTCCATCACAGAGATAGAGCAGCCTATTCTCTTGATCCCAGCTCAAGACTGGATTCGTTAAGGCTACTAGATATTCAGAATAATCAAGTCTAGCCAAGCCTTCACCTAAGCTCCAAAGACTACCCTCCTTATCTACAAAGTAATGAGTTGATTCATCTCCAGCAACTGCTTGCTTTCCCTTTAGCCCTAGTCTGTGAATTGTGTTTAAGCCAAAGGCATTGTTGGATGGAGTTAGCACCGATACTCCATTCTCTCCGTACACAGCAATCTTGTTGCTTAGCTTCTTTATTCCGTAAATCCATCCCTTCCAGTCTAATGGTCTCTCACCTGCAAGGTTATCCTTACCTATAGTAAAATCAAGACTGCCAATTTTAGACCACTTAACCCAGTTCTTTTTGAGTAGCTCGGTTAAGACGTCTATGTCGCCCCAACCAAGAGTGATAGATATTATAGTGTCTGTTGCTATGTATCCAGCTACATCATCACCTAACGGCGTCGCTGTTACTAAGATAGGGTCAGGCCAGATAGTTACAAACCCTAAAGCTCCTACTGGAGTCGTTTCAATAGTAATAATACCAGCGTCCCAAACACCTGCCCGAGCCCCTCTGCAATTAAAGGTAATGTCTAGTTCAGGCCTTCTGTAAAAAGGACGGCTAACAAAACCACTAGCTGATGGACTTAAGGTAATAGAGATTACGTCAGCTACTATTAGTCTATTTCCTAGCTGAGTGGCTGTAACTACAATAGGATCAGCATTAATTGTTACAGGCATTAAGCTATCCTTACTTCGATATTAGCAATTGTGAAAACTCCACCATCAGCCTGAGTTTGATCACCACCAAAGTCAATATAACCAACAATTGGGTCAGCTATATTAACTGGAGCACTAGTTGCAGTTATTGTATCATCATAAATGATTGCCCCTGGAGTAGGACCGATGTTTCCTCCGTTAGCTGTCCAGGTGACATTATTACAGGTCATGTTAGCCCTATCGTTAGTGTCATCTTCGGCGACCACCTTATTAGCCAAATTTGCTCCTGGAGTAGTATACCCATAGCCGTTAGCAAGCTCGTTAGCACTAACGTTAGCCCAGCCATGATGAGTATCTTTATCAAAGGTGAAGCCGTTAGCCATCAAGGCTATTTTAAAAGTGTCATTCACACAATCTGCTAACTTACTCATTAAAACTAACTTGAATTTGTTCGTTGCTGCTGTTGCCATCTTATCTTCTCCTTTCTTTTAAATATATTACCACCCACTTCTTGCTGCCATTCCATATCTTGTTCTACACTCATCGTACCAAGTTCCCCATTCACTCACTGTTAACTTTACTCCACTATATAAAATCCAATCTCCAAACCCACCCTCACTTCTATAGCCAGCTGCTTGAGTTGGTGGATCAGCATTACAGTACTGTGTACCAAAAATTAAATAATTTGCTGTAGCAGTACCAGTTCCAGGATTCGGGGCAGCTCCAGTAAGCAATGTTCCATCATTCTGACAAGCTCTGAATATTCCATCGCTTGCAAGGAAGTAAAAGAACCATTTTGAAGCTGCTGCAACTGTAATAGCAGAGGAAGCTCCTCCATTAGCTAAATTAAAAGTAAGTGCTGTACCTGTACCAAGAGGTCTCAAGCCTCCTTGAATTCCACTTGTAATGACATCAGCCGCTGTAGAGCCTAAAATATTAGTATTTACAGGAAATAGAAAAGCACCAAAGGCAATACCATTAGCATCTCCAACAACTCTACTTGGTTTATTCCAAACAAAATCATGTGTACTAGCTGATGCTCCACTAACGCAGTATCCAAATCCAGTCTTAGCCGTCCAGAAGGTTCCTCTATTAGGAATGAGGATTAGATTAGGAAGAAGTCCACCACCAGAACTTCCACTTGTAGCGTAATTAACAATATCTGTTCCTGTACCTTCATTAAACTTATACCACGCAATCAAATAGTTGTTATAAAGTGGAGAAAATGGGGGTGGTGGTGGCACATAATTCTTAGTCCAATAACCACAAGGCTTGTGAATCGGAGTCACTGGCTCGTTAGTTCCTTCTTCCATAGACCAGATGGCATTTGCGTAGTTTGCTATATGATCACCTTCGTTATAGGAAGGCTTATCTTCATGCCCTACAGTCCAAGGAGTCTGCCCTTTAAAAGACTTCCAATCACCCACTATAATCTCCATCCATAGTTAGTGTTACGGGCAAAAGCGCATCTAACACTAAACCTTCAACAGGAGTGCCATGAACTGTAACAGTTACTCCCAACCCTACTACAGGATTTACCAAGGTAACAACATCGCAATCAACGTCAGGAGCTCCTATTACAACCTGTCCATTAAAATTACAGGCAGCTGCCGCATGAGGTAAGGTTGAAGTAGCATAAGTTTTACTCTCTGAACTCCTAACGACTGAAGCCCTACCATTTGTAAGGTAAATGTAATCAAAGAAGTCAACTGCTTCCCAAGGTCCTCCTGCTGTTAGGCCTGTAAGCTTTTCGCTTAGCGCTCCTGCCACCCATTCATAGATAGCGGTTTGGAAACACACAATGATCATGTTAGTAAAGACAAATATTTGAGGAAAGGGAAAGGCCGAGCTAACAGCTGAAGTGTCAAGACGAGTTAACTGCTCGATAGCCTGAAGAACTCCATCCAGGCCTACAGCACCTTCGCAGGTAGTAAGAAAGTTACTATTACGAGGCATTCTTTTGCTCGGCCTCAATCCTTTTGACAGCTGAGACGACTCGATTAAAAGTTCAAAGCTACCATCTTGTGCAAAGTCTAAACTCATATCTCTCCCTGACCTTTAAAATCCAGATTAGGTGGTTTAACCTTCTCCATGTCCAAATGCTGTAAAGTATCAATCCTTTTCTTAATTTCAGGAACGGCTTCCTTCAAGATATCCTCGTACTTACTGAGAGGATTCCTCCCTTCTATCATCTCAACTACTGAAGCTACGATGTCCTTCTTATCCTTAAACTCAGGATGATCGGCGTAAAACTTACTATTCAACTTGCTTAAGGCTGCATGATTTGCAATTAGGTTACCTACTGTGTCGGGTAACAGTAATAAAGCTCTCTCAACTGCTTTGTTTATAATCTCTTCTTTTTCCTTCTCATCTATCATGGCTGGCTTCCTACTCCTTGCATTAATGCTTCGTTCAATCCACTCTTCCTTCCCTCAATTATCTGCCTTGCTTTTGCGCTTAAGGTTAAAGGTAGGGTTATCGTATCCATAGCCTTCCCAACGTCAGCTTTCTCAAAGAACGCTCTTGCAATCGTTATTGCAGTCGAAACGATAAAGCTGTCATGATGATCAAAACCAATAGTATCATTTCCATTAGACACATCCGAAGGATAGGTAGAACGACTAACGGCCAGAACTGTATTAGCAGATGGTGTATCCTTAACATAAATCTTATCACCGAAGGTAGTGAAGTATTTAACCGCTCCTACATTTGCCGGGACGATGGTTTCCCAGACCTCCCAGGGAATGTACCACATTTTAAAGCTGCCTGTGTTATTCCAAACTCCTTTGACATCGAGCTGGTCTGCTAAATAAGTGCTTATATTAGCATTGTTAGAGTTTGCACTCACTGTTACATTATTAGCGATTAGCAGTTCAGGAGGTTCAAAGAGTATAGCTGCAAGTAAGATCGCGTAGTTAATACAAGCGCCTATTACCGTATCAGCAGCGGAGTCATCCCTACCGCCTAAACCCTTCCTAACCAAAGTTTCTAATGTTGAAAGACTGCTCGGCATTAGATCCTCCCATTTAATCTTCTTAGCTCTCTGAGTATATCTCTTTCAATCTTAACATCAAAGTATTCTTTCATGTCCTTCAACTCTTCCTTAATTGTACTACTTATTTCTTCTTTGACTGCCTTGGTGTTAGCCTTACAAACATCGGCGTGTTCGGATTTTGTTAACATATTTTTGTAAAGTATTCCTAGCAAACCCATAATCACACCTCCAACACTTAAACTTAATAACCACTCTGGCATCATAGCCTCCTATTCCGGTTGTCTCTTCACCCATGGGTTGTTCCAATACTCTCCGATCGGTCCAACCTTAGAAGATTGAAAAGGCCTAGCAACAAGTAATTGATCTGGTCTCGTTACTTCCTCACTTACAGCTGTACCAAGTAGTTGCTTTGCTCTCTGAAACCAATCTCCACTGCCTCCTTCAAGACTAGCTAAGGCCATATCAGTAGCAAGCGAGACTATGACATGATCTATTCGTTCGAAAGGAGTTGCATCACTTGAGTCTGTAAAGTCAGCAGCAGCAGGCCACTGGCTATACGAGATGTAAAGAGGATAGACATCATCAGGTATTCTAAACAATTCGATATAGCGTCCTCTCACTGTGTACCAAGACGACCTTCCAGTTCCTACTAGATCTGTGTAAGGAATCTTACTGTCAAGCTCTCTTGGTGGTACGTAGGTGAGCTTTCTACTATTAGCACTATCCATCAGCCTGATTGAGTAGATATCCTTAGGTCTTGTTAGATCTAGATCATCTTCGATGTGATATAGTCTCTTGTTATGAGTTATAGTACAAGCAGTGTTGGTAGAGTCTGTCAAGTCATCATGTACGGTGATTACCAAGGCAGTAACAGTCAGGATGGTAAGCGGCCCAGGATTATCATCATCATCTGTCGTTATTGAAGTTCCTGCTGTAAAGCCATCAGTTACGAAGGAGCCGGTTGCTCTGGTGATTGTATCCCCAGTCGCTGCAAAAACAACTGAGATCTCTCCTGAGGAGATTACTGCGGTGAAAGCATTGGTTGTATCGAGAGTCATTAACTCGTCGAAATCTTTAACCGAGGCAATAATTCGCTGAGCATCACTTATTGCTTTCTCAACCGCTAAGCGAGTGACACCATCGCTCCTTGGTTGGAGGTTAAGCATTATTTGTCTTATCAGCTCTGTATAAAGTGTAGCCATCAGATTTCCTCCTCCACGCAAGGGGTTGACGGACTCACATCATGGTTGCAAGTATGCCTCTTTGCAATTATAGATGTCTCATCCACAATATTTTCTTTGGAGATTTCCTCCATATCCAAGCGAGTAGATACAAAACCATCCTTTAAAACTTTAACTGATTCAATAAGAAGATCGTAACCCTTTTTAAAGGAATCTGGAATCAATCCTTCTCCATCAAGCTTAATTGTAATTTGAATATTTGCTTTTTCGTACGACATTTTCACACTCCGTAAATATATCTTGTTAGTTCATAATAATTCCTAATCTCCTGCGCCCCTTTGTTAATATTGAAAGTAACAGCATCAAAGAGAAATCCATTCCAATAACTCGTTCCATCTGAATATCTGAGGAAGTCTGTTACTGTTAAATCGTTGTTTGCGAGAAGAGTTTGGGTTGCTCCTATCTTCACTCCATTTTGATAGAAATCTACCGATGTCCCATTCCGATCAATCGAAAACAAAACAGGTTGCCCGTATGCTGCCGAATGGGTTACGGTGACTTCTGTCGTGCCCACGTTGTAACCGCAAGCTGTCGGGGTCAATCTTAATCCATGATAGTTTGCTGCCCCGCCATGAATGACTCCAGAAAGCCCTCGATACAGAAGCCAATAATGAAGGGTATGGACTGTGCCGAGATTTAAGGATGTATGAACGAATCTGTCATCAACACCGTCCCCAAACCATCCTAATCCTGTTTGACCAGGGACTGAATAAATCGTATAAGTGTAATTAGAAGAATCGTTGTAATTAAAAAGTGGAGCCTTTGATTCCCAATTAAACGTTGACCCTCCTTTTTGATTGACAATGGTAACGCCTGTTGGTGAGGGGGTGAGGACTTGCTTGAGGGAAGCCTCATCCCATAAAGTTGTTTGAGTTTCACTACCTTTTGAAAACAACCAGAAATATGCAGCAGTGTATGGTGTGTTGGCATAAAATGATTTTAAAGTCCATTCAACAGGTGCAGTAAAAAGTAATCCAGTACTAAGTGTCCAACCAGATTTGCATATACTGAAATTTAAATTTACGGCCCCTGCAGTTCCCTGTTTTGCATAAGCAACTAATTTATATAATGCAGATGAAGTGGTTGTTACGGTGGTATCGATTGCTCCAGACCAAACCGTTCCCCCAATAGTACGGGTATTCTGTAAACAATTATTGCTTTGCCCCCCAGAAACAGAAGCTAATGTCGCACTGTCGCCGCTCCAACCCGTTGTATTAGCATCAAAAGTTGGATTATCTAAAATTTCACTCCCCAACGTCTCCCCAGTCCCCGCCGCCTTGATATAACCCTGAATCACCCTGCCAGCGGAATCCTTGATCACAAGGAGATCGTTGAGGTAGTCAGTCAATACATTTGCGGCAGAGAAGTCCACAAAGGAAGTGCCATTAACTGCACTAATCTTCATGTTGGCTTGAGTAACAGAACCAGAGGCAACAGGGATGAGCATGGGGTATGTGCTTGGAATGGCCCCACTAATAGTCCCGTGGTTGTTGTTGCCCGACATATCCCAAATCTTTGACTGCTCCGCTCCATACTTGTAGAATGGAAGGTAGAGCTTACAAGAAGGATCTAGATCAAACCCTCTCCTAATTCTCATTACCTTACCTCACTAGCAGGATAATACTCAGGGTTTATCGTAACGGCTACATTAGCTGCGCAGTTAGCATTTGCCGTAATTCCATAGGTCCAGTTTGGCCGAACTACTCTCTCAACAAGAATCAAGTGGTTAGCATTCTTAGCAAGCCCTGAGATACTATACCTTGGGTAGCTATTTGAGTCGTAGATATCAAACGTAAAGGTCACGGTATTGGCCGAGTTTGCTATAATAACCTGCACCTCTCTTGTAGTACGGCTCGTAAAACTACCAGTAATATTCGCGCTCTGTCTTGAAGTACTATTTACAGGAACTGTTATACTATGGCCCATCTCATTTCTCCTTTCCAAAGGCCTTACTCACAGCCTGACCTCTAACACTTTTCTTAGGTTTAGGCATAAGGTATCCACACTCCATACACTTAAGCCTACCATCATATAAAGAAATCATCGTCCCTCCACACTTAGGGCAGTCCATTGTTATCCTCCCTTCTTTTGGGTGAAATATTGAAATAGATTCCAAATACAGACTGCAAGGAGACTCAAATTAAGAAGATGAATTGGGAATTCAATTCCTGTTATCAACCACCAGAGGAGGACAACGATAATTCCACCAACCTTTACCTGCCAGAGGCCGAGCTTCCTGATGATAGGATTCAACTCTCTCCCACCGGCTTTGAGTATCCTTCTTGTCAACCAAAAATCAACTCCATTTAAGATGATGAAAAGAACTATCCAAAGCATACTTCACCTCCTGAGTAAAGATTTCCTTCAGCTAATCTTCTTTTAACTAACCCTGCCAACCTTTTTCCTCCTGCCCAAACCCACCTCAAGAGCTCATCAGGAACTGTATAATGCTCTTCCCGATTTAGTTTTTGTCTGAGAGTCGATCTCTGCAACGCACCACCACCAAGATTGAAGGTGAAGCTGATAAGAGCATCATACTGGTAATCTTCAAGAGGAACATTAATGAGAGAACAAACACTTCTCTCAGCAACCTTGACATCTTGGGATAATAAAACAAGTGCTTCTTCCTTAATGATTTTAGTAAAGGTTTCTTGTTTAAGGATTACATGCCCATACCCAATTGTTCGCCACCCCCCACTGCAAATGTAAGGGGTTGGTCGAAACTCTTCAAAGAATTTAATCAGATATAACCCTGCCTGTCCAGTTTCTCTAACTTTCATTTTTTGATGAATATCTTTTGAAAAGTTCGATTCCCAAACCAAAAGGTGATGATAGTACAAAAGATCGCAACATCCATATCAGACCAGACTCTAATGTAAAAGGTAATGTAATCGGTCGAAGCAAGTTTATAACTACTCACTACAATGGGGATTTTGATGTATGCATAAAGAGCAAAAAAGCAATAAGTAATGACTGGTCGTACAGAAGCGGTGAGAGCATCAATCCAGAGAATCCCAGATGGTTTCATTGAGTGATAGAGAGCTTTTGTTTCTTCAATATCAGCTGTTGCATTGATCTCCTCAAGACGTTGGATGTGCCCTGCTTTCATCATCTCCATCTGCATTTTGAGAATGCTGCGCTCATGCTCTTTATCCTTTTTGTCCTGCCAAAGTTTGAGGAGATTTGGGATTAAGCCACCAATTAAACCAAGAAGTGAACCAAGAAGTGCAATCATAAAACCTCCTTATGATTATTCATTCCAAATATCTCTTTCATTTATTGAGGAATCTCTTAATGCCTTCTCATATCCCGCCAAAAGTTCATCGATTTTAACCATTTCCCTATCTATCATGAACAGGGCCTGGACTTCCGTATATTTCCCTTTTCCAACAAGCTTTATAATAGCTCTCGTCTCTAATGCTCTGTTCCTTGTATCTGCAATTAGACCTATCAGAAGGTTCTTGCTCATTCATTTTTGGCCTTTTCTACTCGATTGACATATTCGCCAAATCCAATCGGCTTAAATAGATTATCGCACTTCACAAATTCCTTACCCCTGCAAGCTGGTAGCCAATAGCAGAGAACGCAAGCATGTTTTTCGAGCATTGAGAAATAGTCTTCGTGTTCTTTCACAACAATCCCAGAGAAACAAGCTTCCTGAAAGTTTCAAATGCCCCATTAATAACTATCTTCTCATCAGCAGCAAAAGTTTGACCCCTTCTAAAAATGTAGATTGTAAACTTCTGAGTAGATTCTGTATATTCAAAAATACACCCTGAACCACTAATACCAATAACTCCTTTCTGATCTCCCCATTGAGGGACAAAAGCCAGCAAAAAATAATAATTTTCCCCATTAACTGTTCCCTCGAACTCAAGAAAATAGTTCCCTGATTCATTTGGGGTTGTTTTCAATGCCAGTTCTTTTGCTTTTTCAAAAGGAGCTGGAATAGTTTTTGGTTCACCAAATGCCAACCCACAGCCCAAAAGAATCACCAATAAGGTAAACATTATTTTTTTCATTCTTTCCTCTTACTTCTTTCCTCTCTTCTTCATCTGCGCTTCCTTTATACCAAAGGCGGCTGCGATGGCCATTTGACGGGCCTTCTGAGGAGACTTACCTTTTGCAAAGTCTCCACCTTTGCGGTAGGAATGCATTAACTCTCCGATGTTCTTACTCACTGTTTTTTGTGAAGTACCTTTCGCCAACGGCATCTCTCATCCTCCCTTCACTACATCAACCTTCTTGATCTGAACTTCAACAGTCCAGCTCTCCTTACCTCCTTGCTCTTCACGCATTCTAAGCTCAATGACTTCACCCTTGCCGGTCAGAGTGATCTGGTCACCTACCTTGAAGGTTTTGAGCTTTGGCATTTTACTGACCTGCTCTTGTTCAAAGCGAAGTTGTAAGCCGTAAGGGTAGCGCTCCTTCGGAGAGGGCATTGGCACTGGCCTCTCTGCCTGAGCTTCTTTATAACAAGGCTCAGGAGGAAGTTTCATGTCAATGAGCTTACTAGTTTTATCAACCTTACTGAAAGCTTCTTTTACTGCACTTGGATTATTCATCTCTTCTCTCTCCTCTCCCTAATCTCTGCTTGAAGTCTTCAATCATTCTTTCCAGGCCTGCCATAAGACTAACCTGAGGCTTCCATCCTAACTCATATATCTTAGAATTATTAGGAGGCCTTTCACTTTGAACATACTCTGGAATGATCTCCAACCTACTCCTACTCTTTGTCAGCTCAATGATTAGCTCAGCAAGTCGATGAACAGTAACCTGCTCATCACCACCTACCTCTACAGGAGCCGGGCTGTTAGAAAAAAGTACCTTAAGAATAGCCTCTACCATATCATCAACGTAGCAAAGGTTTATTAACTGTCCTCCTCCTATTAAGGTTATTGGTTCGTCTCGAAGAGCCTTCATAATAAACGCCGGGACGGCCCTTCCATCATCAAGCTTCATCCCTGGCCCGTAGGAGTTAAACATTCGAATTATCCTAGTTATTACTTGATACTTTCTTTGGTAAGCAGCTGTCAAGGCTTCTGCAAATCTCTTTCCTTCTTTGTAAACAGATCTTTCAGCAGTAGGATCTCCTGACTGATCGATGTGAGCAGTCGAAGCAAGAAGAAAAACAGCTTCCTTTTCTTTGGCCATTTCCAGCATCGCCAGAGTGCCCTGAGAATCTGCCATTAAAGTTTCTATTGGCATTTGCAGGTGATCTTTCGGCGAGGGATGAGAAGCAAAGTGTAAAACAAAGCTGATAGGCTCTTCAATCCCCTCATTAAAGCTATTTGGTCGAATCACCTTATGATCACGGACAGAGAACTTTCGACTGAGATGTGTACCAAGAAAGCCATTTGCGCCTGTAATCAATACATTCATCTCTCGTCCCTCCCCCAGTTCTTTAATAGGTAAGGAGTTAAGAAGCGTTGCTCGTTCAGACTCTGATAGATCCCATAGCGTTGAGACACTCTATTCCTCCACCATTGATCTTTGTAAGCAGCCAGTTGCTCTTGTTCTTCTGGATGAACCAGTTTGAGATCATGAACTTTGCAGTTGCCAGAAGCAGCCTTCTTAGAAAAGTTCTTTATCCTCTCGAGGTTTCGTGGGGAGATGTCATCAACTCCTTCTGTTGACACCCGGCGCTTCAAAGGAATCGAGCCTCCACACATCGGGCAGTATTGCTCGATCTGTTCTCTGAAATCTTTAGTAGTTCTCCACCACCATCCTGGTTCGACTGGCCAGCCGCCGTTCATGTCGAGTAACATGCTTAGCGAAGCTGCTATCTCACAGAAGAAAGCCCCGTGAGGGTTGATGGAGGCGCTCCATGACATTTGAGCCCAGCATCTATCGATGGAATACCACATCTCTTTTCTTTCATCTTCCTGAAAGACCTCATCAATTGCTACAAGGAAAGGATGGTGGTAAATGTCATCTCGAGTGTGATCATTTACAAAGATGTGTTCGAAGGTTTCGCAGATCGTTTCACGATAGTGTTCGTACCCTGCAGGTAGAGAAGTCCACAGGCCAAGCTGTTGCTTTGGAATCTTGCTCAGAGCATATTGACAAAGCTCCTCAAACTGTGGGTGAAGGAGAGGTTCGCCTCCCATAATACCCGTCATTTTGGGATACTGCACCATAGAGTCAACTGCCCTTTTAAAGGCATCTTCTGAGATGAACCAAGCAGGTTTGTGCCCACAAAACCTGGTACAATTTGAACAGCTATTAATACAAGCCGTGCAGATTTCGATCTGGATGGTGTCCATGTCTACTAGTGCTCTCATGACATCACCCCCCATGCCTTGCAGATCTTCTGCATCTCGATGACCTTTGCCTCCTTTGGAAGGAGGAATTGATGCCAGAGCTGCATTGGTCTCTTTGTCTTTTCTACATGCTCTCTCAAAGAGTAGAACTTCAGGCCATATCGAGCAATATTTCTGCCGAGAATATAATCGTCAATGAAGTGTGAGGGCTTGAAGACTCCACTCTTTAGCTCATCGACGATAGGAAAGATGTTTGAGATCGCCTCATAAGGAGTCATATCCTCCAGAGGATGCCAAAGATCGAGGCACCAGTCAGAAGCCATAGTGAGCCAATTGCCACTGCCGATCTGACGACCATCACGGAGGAAGTATTGATCGAATCGCCAGCGTGTACTTGCATAATCACAGCCAAAGTGAAGTACCGTGTCCTTCGGAACGATGGTTGTTATGTCAAAGGTATCAGGGTGGATAAGGGCGTCTGCATCAATGTAGATATTCCAGTCATTTTCCATCTCACGGCCGAGGTCGTAAATCTGGAGCTTCTCGTAAGTTATTGGCCAATCTGGATATCTCCTTATGTTAATCACTACGAACTCCGCTCTTAACTTGTCTGCGTAACGTTTTAATAAAGGGAAGGTTATTTCAGTCACTTCGCCTTCATAACCTTCGATTGCTAAGGTGAAGATCGCTTTTTTAATCTTTTTTTGCCAGGTCATCGCTTTGGCTCCTTTCGCGTTAGGGTTAACCAAACATTGTGATCAGGTTTGCTCTTGTAGTGCTCTGAGCATCAAAGATTGCAAATAGAGTATTTCTTGCCCATTCACCATCTCTCATATCAACGAAGCCACAGGAGAGAACGATCTTAACTCCGTCCTTTGCAGCATCACTTAGGGCAAGGTATTCTGTTAAGTCGAGACAGCTTGCTACCTTGCAGGCCGGTGAAAGATTACCAAGCACATCGGTGTTCTTCTTTGTAAGCTCATGTACACCGTCCGGCGACCTGTAATCATCTCCCATCTTGGTCTCCTTTCAAAAAAAAGTAGGGAGAGAACTTAATCTCTCCCCACCATTAGAATTAACTGCCAACTGCCGAAGTAGGTTCTCTAGTTAACCCACCGCCTAACCCTGTGATCGGCATACTTGCCCACAACCTTCCACCGGGCTCTCCACCTGCTACAACTCTCCAGTAATCATATCCTGAAGCTGTGCAGTTATGTAGCTCGATCTTGTAATATGAGTTACACATTAACTTGAACACATGACTTATGTTTGCCACTGCCCCATACCAGTTAGAGAAGACACAATCTCTAAAGATATGGACACGATCCATTGCTTCCCCATCGCCAGCTGCTGAACCAACAGTAATCAGAGGAACTGATGCAGCTGTTACGACTCTATCTAAGAATGTACATCGGTTATAGATACCATTCTGAGGACCATAACCTGCTCCAAGACCTTCCTGAGCAGAACCTGAATAAAATACATGGCCTTGGTTAGCAGTAGCTCTTGCACCCATATAGGTGTTGTTACCAATGGTGCAATCGTCAAATTGGTAGTATGATGCACCAGATCCTATGGTAAGGGAACTAGCTAGTGCACTATTACAAGTTGTGCCTGCAATACCCTGAATGTTACAGCTCTTAAAGTAGTTACCGTAGGAAAGGTTTGCACTACCACCTACCCTAACTGCTGAGAGGGCTGTCGCTTCATTGACAGCATTTACGAAGTGCATGTTGTAAAAGCGATTTCTTGCTCCGGTGAGATGAAGTACATGGACCAATCCAGTTGTAGTAGAGTAGAGACAAGAACCACCATACATCGTTGGGAAGGTACCACTAGGTCCTTTTCTACCCTGTACGTTAGGACCACCAAGACCAATCAGATTACAGTTATTCTTTGTCCAGTCAAGTTCTGCTGTTGCCGCAATACCTTCTGGAGCCATAAGAATGGTATCGTTTCTTCCGGTTGTCATTGCTGCATAAGCAAGTGCAACAGTTGCAAATAAATGACTCGAATCAACTCCAATCTTCTTATACCACGTTTCATAAGCACTATTAGCTGATGCTACAAAGAACACATCACCAACGCCAGGGCCGATCACGTTAAGCAACCAGCCCATTAACCTATCAAGATCATTTCTTCTTACAATTCCACTCATCTTAATCTCTCCTTTCGGTAGTTAAGCACGAGGGAGGCCGGAGCCTCCCAAGTGCTACTCTGAGGTTAAAGGTTAAATGTTAAATGTTAAGATCAACCAATGCAGCACCATTATCTGCATTGTTGACCATACAAGTTCCAATCAGACAAGTAAGATCATTGGCAGTAGAAGGCCCTGCATAACCAGCTACACCACCTTCAGGAACCAGCCCATCACCGTCGTTGGCAGAACCGTTCACGGCTACTGCACACTCACCCTTCTTCTGAATCCACCCGTAGTAGTTAGCAGTCATTGGCATGACGGTAACTCCCACGATAGTGCCTGTTAAGGTTGTAGGTGCTATAAGGGTCTTCTTCGCCTTATTCTTAGTGATGGTAACCTTATCGCTTGTTGTGAGGTTAGCTCTAATCTTATCATAGAGGTAAAGTGTACCGTTCGCGTTAGCTGCTATCGCCGCATGCTGCTTTATCTTGTAAGCAGTCCAATTACTACCGTTTATGGTACTTATATGGGCCCAGCCTTCCTCGAACTCGTTTTGCGTATTAGCTGCGCTAGAAGCACCCATCGTGAAGTTGATGGACCGATCACCAATGTTAGCATTTGCTGTAACAGCAAGGTTACCTAAGTTAGCTACATCTGCGACTGCAGCTTGGCAAAGCAGACCTGATCCAATATTGGCTGACACCTGAACATAGACGAACTCTCGGCCATCGTTTAATCGCCGAATCGATCCAAGCCTAGCCTTCTTAGTGCTAGACTCTGAATACAACGCCTGAGCCCATGCTTTAGGCGTTTCTTCTTGAAACTCTCCCCATCTTTCGTTTGCCATAACATTCTCCCTTCTTTGGCTATTTTAAGGTTCTTCAGGCCCAGTCAAGAGCCTGAAGGTTAATCGTTAACCTGAGGACATGAAGAGGAAAACAAACAAACCTCTTCGTTCCTTAAGTAATGTTATAAAGAACCTTTTGACAGATCGGTCGGCTTGTTACCAGGTTCATCGTACAGACGATCTGCGCTACCCGGTCAAATGGTTGATCGGGTATGCTCTTCCAGTCGGTCATCTCCATAAAGAACCCTTCGTCAGTAACAAGCTTAATAAAGTTAGGATTAACGAACCTCATTTCGCCTGAGGGAGCACTTGGACTCCAAATCAATGGACGTCCTTTAAAAACAATCGAATCGAAGCCTGCGTCGGCAAGCTTTGTGTTCATCAAGATCTTCATCTCAAGGCAAACGTCTTCATAGAGCTCGAAGCTTGCCTGGTCAGTGATCATGAAGATGTCCTTGAGCTCGCTTTTGGAATACTTCGTTACGTCATTTAGACATGTTCGCATGTCAGAGACGAGATAAACTTCAGCTGCACCACTAGCAGCTTTTGACTGGTTGCAAAACCAGGTGTAGGTCCCACGGGCAATGCCGTGCACTGTCGCAGTGTCGCTTGCCCCGCTTGTTGAGATAAGGTTCTTCAGACCGTTTGGCTCGTTCGGGCCGGTACCATCAGCGAAGACAACTCGTTCCATCTCTTCCCACAAGCTTCGCTCTGCGGTATCAACCTGTGTTGCTACAAGATTGATAGCCTGTGCCTTACCACGGTTTTGCTGATCTACTTCGAACCATCTCATAATGGAGACACCCATATACTTCCAGTTCTCGTAAGCGATGGTAATGATTTCGCTATCTTGGATGGGTACTGGAGTACCACGGGTAATCCATCGTACGGTCTCGTTACTGCCGTAATTTAACGGGATCTCAATTCGTTTGTACCCATTAATGTGTTCTACCCTTCCTGCTTCACGCAGCCAGAAAATGACTGGTGTTTTTAGGAAGGCCTGATCGACTGCCTGAGCCTTACGCTCTGCCCAGGTGCTTGAAAATAGACTGTCTACTGTTTCTGTCCAAGTAGGGGGCATGTTAATCTCCTTTCTTTATTGAACGCCTCCCCCTTTACCAACCACTGTATCCCAAGCTCGTTCAGCCGCTTCGCGTGTAGTCTTTGCTGGACCTTGACGAGTCGAGCCTCCCGATAAACCTGGGCGTTCTCCTAGTGTTGGGCGGCTGGGGATGAGTAAGTGCACGCCCTTTCCTCGCTTCGCAGAGGATTCATCGATTTCGTTACCTGCTTCGTCGCGATCTTTGCTCTTTCGCTGAGCACCCGTCTCTTCCTCAGCCTCAAGCTTCGCCATCTTGTAGGCCTTCTCTATTGAAAGGGTAGGGTTCTCAATTGCGATCTCCTTTACCCTATCTTGCAAATCGTAAAAGTCTTCGTGCTTCGCAGCGACCTTATCTATCTCATTCATAACCTTTATAGTTTGTAATTCAACGTTTAAAGGCTTGACGACGTGCTCGTCCATAAGCTGGAATACTGCACCTACAAGCTCTCTATTACCCATTGAATCCCAATCAATCTCAACCTGCTCACCTTTTTTCTTCTCACGTCCTTCTCGAGCCAGCTCGTCGATGTCTTGGACGCTCGACGATTTCTCCTTTTTCGAGGAGCTTGTCAGCCTCTCGATCATCTTGTCCTGCTCCTCCATTCGGTCCAGGATCGCGCTGTATTGCTCCGCTGTCAACTCCACCTTCGTTACTTGCTGAGTTGTCGAAGACTCTTTCTTCTCCGGAGGAGAGCCCTTCTCCTTCCCCTCTGTCTGTAACCCCTTGCCTTGTTCCTGTTCCTGCTCTGTCGCTTCGTTTACCATCTTCTTTTTCTCCTTTCTTCTTCGCCTCTGCTAAGTACTTTGGAAAGCTACGAAGCATTGCTCGATGAGCCTGGTCAATGTAACGCTTCCCCCACATCGCCCCTTCGAACTCTACTTTAAAGCCTTCAGGACTTAGCTTGATTGTTACCATTCGCGCTAGTTGTACTGAATCCATATTATACCTCCGTCGCTAAAGTCTTGATTCTAGTAAGTGATAAGAGAGACCATCAGGTCTTTTAAGCCATACACCTCCTTTCTTCAGGTTGAAGTTTGAAAGTTTGAGTGCATAGTCGAGGCCACGCCTTGAGCCGTTACGTAGCACAACCTGTGCTTGACCTTCTGAGGTTGTAGCAATAACAAGGTCAGTGTCTACGTAGTGTATTGAGGTATCTTCTGAGAAGAGACCTACTGTCTTCACCTCATGAAGGTTAGATTTCACTTCTTAACCACCTTCCTTCTCGATTCCTCTAGCTCTTCAAAAGCCTTTAAGAGTCCTAGACCATAAAGGACTGAGTTTAAGCTTCCTGGTTTTATCACCGGAGCTTTAAGTCCTCTAATATGTTTTTGTAAGCCTGCTTCAGGCCCAGCCGCATAGCCGGTCCATCTAGCAATAGCCTCAAGAGCATCTACGAGGCCACTAGTTTTTATCTTCTTTCCCGTCCAAGGATCCTTTGTGCCTCCTCGGTAGAAGGTATCAACTACGTCCCAGTTTCTCAGTACTTCATCCCAAGCTTCAACTTGAGCTTGAGGTGCATAACGTACTGTCTTCTTACCTGGCTCGAAGACCTCACCTCGTATAGGGTCATGTGTAATTTTGTATGTACTGAACTCAGTAGTACGTGGCTTCCCTAACTGTAGTCTTACATCTGATATTAGATTGCCGGTCATAGGATTTGTAGCTACTATCCCTGTCTTCCTTATTCCTCTTGGTACAATAGGAGCTTCCTCAATGATACCCTTTATGATTCTTTCAAGAATCTCTTCAGAAGGTCTAGAACCTCCTTCTAAAACAGCCTTAAGTATTCTTTCTCTAATACCAGGAGGAATCTTTGGCATTCTTAGATCTCCGAGATGTTATGCCCCTTTCCAAACACTTTGGCATAGACGTTGTGCCTACGGCAAAGATCACGGTAATGATTCTTCGATTTTACTTCAATTGGCTCGCCGGTGAAGTCCTCGCTGGTGAATGGTTTGAACCAATCGCTATGCAAACTTGAGAGTTGGATCGAGGTTGGCTTACCACACTTAATGCAGCGTTGCTTAAGCCGAGCGCCTATTTTGTTAAAAGCTTCAAACTCAGCTTGGCATGAGGTGCATTTATAGTCGTAGAGGGGCATGTTATTCTTCCTTCGCCTCTTCTTTTTCTTTTTCCTTCGTTACTCCCATAGCTTTTAAGGCTGCTAAGAGACTAGCAATGCGGATCCATTTGTAATCTTTGCCGTATCGTCTACGTCCACTTGTTCTTAGTATTTTAGCGCCTCTTTCTGCTAAATTTCTTGTTACTCCAAGATCGATAGGAGCAGTTTTAACTTCAGCATCTTTCAGAGGCCAAAAGTTTCCGGGACGAAGATGTTCAGGAACATTTAAAACTTCATTTTCATAAGCCTTGTTCGTTACTCTAAGCATTAGATCAACATCCTGTGGATTAGGCTTCTTAGTAATAAATGATCCATGGAGGTAAGCCCTCTTAGATTCTGGTAAGGCTAAAATTCTTTCAACCGCAGACTCTACTTCTTTCCAAAGAGCTTTCCTTTCAGGGGTAGAGAGAAGCTTTTCAATGATCTTCTTTCTTACCTCAGGACTGATCTTTAAAGGTGACACTAAAGCTTACCTCCCTTCGCAAGCTTATCAAGCGGAATGACCTCTCCTGGAGCCTTTGGTCCGCCACCTCGATTACCCACGCCTTTTACTAAATCTTGTAGATTGCCGGCCTTCCCACCAGGAGCTAGAGGTTGCCTTCTCAGACCCTCTTCCTGAGGGCTGATTTCAGGTGGGCTAGTCAAAAGATTCCTAACAAGAGGTTCGACTTGGGAGAAGGTATCCAGGTAGATCTTACGAAGTAAGAGCTGGTCTACCGTTTGATCACCATTAAACTGCTTGAAGAGATTCTCTGCCATTTGGTATCGTAAGACGCGAGAGACAGGCATTCCTGATTCAGGATCGACGTTAAGGAAGTAATCACCTTTGATCTGATCACCAGTATAGCTTACCCAGAAGGGCGTACCTTGAGGACTAGTAATCTGAGTAACCTTCCCCTCTGTCCAAAAGTTAAAGATATATTGATTCCATTTCTTGACGATGCGTACGAGAACATCACTAAGGATATCTTGACGTTCGTCGATACGAGCTTCGAAAGTTTGGTTGACGATGTTTCCTTCCGAAGCAGAAGGAGGAGTACCTGCCTTATATTGTCCTGCCTGATTAGGCCCAAAGCCAAGTGATTCTTGCATGTCAACGAGGCATTGGTTCGCCGCTGCTCGAAGATCAGGTGGAATATGAGGTTGTAACGCAATAATTGCGCTTGAAAGAATTTCAGCTTCATTGACCTCTACAGCAGGCCCTACCTCCCCGCTAAGGAAGTGTTCAAGCATCTCCTTTGCAAAGGCACCTTTCTTGTAAAGAAATTTGAGAAGGGCGATACGTCGATGCCGACTTTCCTGCGTTCTAGTTTCATTCAATTCGAGTTGTTGAGGCTCGATGATGTCGACGTCGGCGATAGGCCAAAAGTACTCAGGATCTTCGTTCCAGATGATGAACTCCCAGGGAAGGCCATTAGCAGCTGCTTGGAGAGCATCTTGCTGACTGAGGAGCAAGGTGTTCTCACAAAAGGTAAAGATCGAGCGTGATTTGTAATCACGTACTTCCCAGAGCTCAGCAAAGGGAATATCTTTATCTTTATCGATGCGTCGACCACCTACCCACCTGCGGTTAGCATCAGGTTGACGTGAGCCTTGAAGGTCTTTAGTCTGTAGGTACTTCTGGTCTTGCTTAACATCGTCTAAGGGACGATAGATTCGATGAGCAATCCAGGGTAAGCTTTGAGCATCCGTCGATCCCCAAGGTACGACAACGTCTTCGGGCTGGACGGGAAGGGCCCATGGATAGCCAGGCTGGATGCCTTCATGGTATTCGATACGCTCGCCGGGCTTAGTGCGTGATTCTTGAGTAACGGTTGAGCCATCCTGTGAGATGATCTGCGAAGGGTCGAAGCCAAACTCTGAGTCGTAACCTAGCTTGACCGGGCCGATACCACAAAGGTAGCCTATTAACGAGCCTTTCTTCAAGGTTGCTTTAAGAAAGGTTTGTTGAATGAGCTGGTTGTCAATCTCTTCGACGACGCGAGCATGCCAAGCCAGGTCAGGCCGGGTAGGAGTAACGGTAACGCGTGGTGAGCGAAAGTAAACTCGAGGGATGAGGTTACGGCCATAGGAGAAAGTGCGGTTTACCGGCAGGATGTCAGCTTCCCAGTGCCCACGATAGTACTTCCGGTAAGAAGGCCATTTCTTTTCAGAGGAGTAACGTTTCCGGAAGTCTAGGCCTGTTTTGATACGTTGCATCCAGTCGGTTGTGAATTCTTTATGTTCGTCGTTTGGTGTTGGCACGTTTACTTACCTTTCACTCTCCTACCAAGGTTGAACTTCTCGAGAATATCAGCATACACCTCTGGAATACGAATCCTCTCACCTCTGTAGATAATTAAGGCTTGCTTCCCGCGCTGGAGCTCTAAAGCTTCAAGAACGTTAACGTGCTTAGCTTCCATAGCAATGAGCTCATCTTTTGTATAAGAGCCTGTACCTTTAAGGCTGAGGCGTCTCTCAGCACTCTTGATAGCCATCTTGAGAGCCTCAGCAGGTCGACTAGCTTCAGCAATGCCGGTGTACATATCTTCGCCAAACTTCCGAGCAAGGTCGTTTAACACGTCCTTCGTTACTGGCATCACTTGATCTGTTCCTTCGAAAAGGATGTAACGCCAAGGTTCGCGACCTTTAATAACATTCTTAATCTTCATACCAGAGATCTCATGGCCGATGAGTGCTCTGGCTGCACTCGAAGCTGGGCCTTTTACTACCTTGCTGACGAGTTTGCCTATCGGCGATGCCTCGGCTTCGCTTGGTTCGAGTAAACTAGACATTGCTAAACCTCCACCAAAAGCTGCTGGAATAGCTACACTACTAAGAGGCAATTTCTTTTTCTTCTCTATCCCTCCAGCTTGCTTAAAGAGTTCAACCTCCGGCGATACCTGACTCATCTTGCTCTCAATAGCCTCAGGCACTGATTCTCTCATCAATGCTCCCGGAGCCTCCTTACCTAACTTAGTTGCTTCGAATGATCCTGAGTAAAGAGGCAGTGGAGGAGCTTCCTGCTCAAACCACTTCTTAAGTTTGCTTGCATATTTGGAAGGCACTAAGATTTCATTAGCATCTAGTTTAACTACATCTCCAAGCCCTATTCTCTTATCCTTGTAAAGAGCCTTAAGTCCTTCTTGCTTTTCTGGAGATAAAGCTTTAAACCACTTAGTGCTTGTATTAAGCCTATCAGGTTGCTCTACCCACCAGCCACTGGTGTTTGACCATGTTGCCTTCCATGATGGTTCTACTGCAATCTCCTCTCTTACGCCGTACTTAATTCTATCAAATATACGACTGCGGGCTAAAGCAACTGCTTCTTCTAAAGTCTTTGTCTTAAATTTAACTTTAGGAAAGGCCTCAGCTTCGCTTGGGCTAAGAAAGCTACCAATTCCACCAACGATCTGTTCTGCTAAGCTCTGTTCTTCGTTTGGCATCCTTCAACCTTTCACAAAGTGATGAGGCAGGGAGGCTAGCCTATCGGACTCTGGCATATCCTTCCGGCCAAACGAGAGGAGGTAGCTCGTCACATCAACCACCCCTGCCCCTTTAACTTGTTAATCTTCCCCTCCGGGAGGTAATGTACTTTCACTTAGTCCTAACCCTAATCCAGATGTTGCTCCTAAAGTCTTTATAAGATTACGAGCCTTTTCCGTGGAAGAGAACTTATACCTGCCACTGGTCTTATTTTTATTAAGGTAACCGCGCTTAGCTAAACTATTTAAATGACGTAACATTCTATCAGACCAGTCCCAAGGTGACCAACCTCCTCGGTGCATAGGCCCGCTGACGAATAATTGAGTCCTACCAGTCTTTTCTGGTACAGGAGTTCTCATAAGCTCTGAGGTTCCTATAGGACCACCTACCGCTTGTTCTGCTCTTAAAGCTGCAGTTAGAACTCCTCTCTGTGCTACAGGTATTTTCACAAACTCTTCGAGGTTAGAAACATCTACATCGAGAGTATGAGACCGAAGATATTCTTTTAATGTTTCACCACGTCCCTGTCTTCTATATGTTTTATAGGCTTGCTCAGGAGGTTTTGTTGCAAGGTACTTAGCTAGTCTTTCATATCTAAAGTTCCCAAGTATTGAAGCCACTAATTTTAGTCTATCCTCGCTTGGTCTACTACCGACCGGAACTCCTGCCATTGGCTGCAGTACACCCTCCATTACTCTTGCATGTTCTTCAGAAACAGGCTCTATAGGCATTTTTGGCGGGTGCATTCTATATAAACCAGGAACTTCCTCAGCCGGCTCAGGTCTTATCTTGAATACCTTGCCTAGAAGGTCTTTTATAGTTGACCTACGAATCTCTCTTAGAGCTATTTTAGAGCCTTTAAGATAGCCCTTCTTAGCTGCTTCTTCTACTAACATCTTTGCTAGTAGTTCACTACTAGGCATTTAGCCAACCTTGCCCCTTTAGTTCACTTATCGAGTCGTTAAATATCGAACCGACATCAGAGCGATACTGCACGTCCTTTGTCTTTACAATGTTACTAATCGTTCGGTAAACGCGTCGCCTTGCTTCGTTGACATCACTGCCATGAGCTGTTACGAAGGCGAGAACTCCATCACATCCTGCAGTACGTTCCTCTTCATCACCGTTACGGCATACGTCACGAAGCCAGACATGAGGCCTTGCTTCTTTCGGCACTTCAAGATCACAACGACCCTTCAGGTGATTGCAATCAGCTTCAAGAGGCCACGGACTGAGACTAAGTCTTACCCCAAGCGCTACATCCTGACTTACCTGTGGTTGGTAGTTCTGATCAAGCGTTAATTGGTAAAGAAAGGTAAAGAGGGGCTCCCGGAGAAGCTCACAAATTAAGGGAAGATGATCGTATTGGTAGTGAGGGCGAAAGAAGCCTAACCATACTTTGTCTTCCTTGAGGAAGGCTTCAACACTGAAAGGCCCGGTGTAGGAGACCTTCTGGAGGAGCTCGGTGAAAGGTTGGAGAAGAGTGTCGAATAGCTTACCTTCGCGGAGCGAGATCATCGTCGAACCCATACTTGGTGTTAGGACGCCTCGATCGCCGTCCATTAGGCGTTCGTCGTCGATACAGAAGGTTACTAAAGGTGACCAGTGTTGGCCTGTGAACCAACCCTCAAGGGTGATCTTCAAGGCGTCTTTGCATTCATACTGATCGAAGAGAGGTAAGGGAAGGACAGTCTTCCAGACCTTTAGGTAGTACTCATCGTCGGTGAGGAGTCGCTCGCCGAACTCATTGGTCTTGAGGACAAGATCGTATTGCTCTACCATACGCTTTGGGTTGCCTATAAAGGCTGGATTCTTAAAGCCTTGTAAGCATCCTGCGTGATCGTTTAATGAGTAAAGCTTCACAATATGTCCTTCTTGTTGTGCCAGTCTGAGCGCAATTGGTACACCTTCGTTTCTTTTGTTTATTAGTAATACAGTAGCCATCGCACTACCTCCTTTCTTCGCTTTTACTCTTTTCTAAAAGCTCTAGAGCTCCTAAGACGCTGAGAATACGATACATGATACCCTTCTTTGTCCTTATCTTTGCTAAAACATTATTAGGAGCAAGTTGAATTACTTCTTGTAACCCAGAAGGGTCTTTCCTCGTTCCAAAGTCAATTCCTAAGTTCTCTACATCCTCGTCGAAAGTAGCTCTAGAGATATCCTTCCATTTTGCTCCGGGACGGGGAATCCCTTCAACGTTAGGTCTAATTTTACTAGCATATGAAGTACTTTCAACTGGAACTAAGTACTGAAGGACATCAGGGTCTCTTGCATAATATATTCCTCTGATATCATCGGGTCTGCCAGTCTTTTCAAACCCACTTCTAGCAAGCTCTAAAGGATCCCAGTCATGCCTAAAAAGATGAGTTCTCTTACTTCCTTTACTAAAAAGAGCTTTCAAGTCTTTTTTAGAGACCGACTCAACACCCCTCTCAAAAATCTTCTTTAGAATCTTCTGTCGAAGATTAGGCATCTTAGTTTACCCAACCCGTCCCGATCTGTACTTGTGGCTTGAAGTATCCACTTCGCCTTTGCTGCATCTCAATGCTCTTTAACGCATCATCAAGTGTCCAGAACATATACGAAGAAGGCTTCTCCTTCGGTAAAGGTGGTGGAGTGAGGTAATCCGTCCTGAACCTGATTTGCTTCATACACCCTAGCATGCCAAGGCCTGCGGCAATGACGAGGTTGTCACTCTTCGCGCCCATCCTGCCTTCAGCATCTTCTTCGAAGGCTTGAAGTTCCTCCACCGTCTTCTTATCATAGAAGGTAAACTGATCAAGCATCTCTTGCATCCCACCAACCAGCTCTTGTTTATGTTGCTGGGTATTAAGCCAGCCGTATTTAGCCGGAGACTTCGTTGTGGCGCGTTTGTAATAATAGAGAAGAGAACGATCGTAGTCTCTCTTCAGGATCGGGATAACGGCAGCACCATGATTGTTCGATTCGGTGACTAGGTAGGCATGGTTGTAAAACCTACCAAGATCGATAAGAAGCTTGCTAAAGATTACTGGATCGGTAGTGTTTGAACTAAACCGTAAAACCTGCTCGAAGGTCTCTACACAAAAGCATACAAGGCCCGCATCATCATGACCCGTACCGCCCGAAGGATCTCCACCGAAGACGTAGTGAAGATCAGGCCTGGGATGGTCTGGAAGGCCAAACATCCTAATGTTAAAGAGTAAGAGATCTTGCCAGGCCTTACTTGAGGTGAGCTCAGCATCAGGAAAGATCGACCCGCCCGTCGCCTGGAAGCATTCCTCCGGTTCACCAGGATACTCCTGCTGCATAAGGTGAAGGTCATCACGAAGTTCGGCGAGTTTACAGGCATACCAAAACATCTGCTCTATCGAGAGATTGAACTTACCTTGAAGGTTTATGAGGTAGGTAAGATGTTGAGTATCAACGTCGCGAAGGTTCCAGTCTGCGTAAGGTAACGAGCGTGAATACTCAAGATCGATGAACCACGGAGCAAACAAGCGTTTATAGCCCATCCGATCGGCATGTTGCCAGATGTAGTGAAAGTCGTTATTCCTTCCATTGCCCGTTGATTCGAGAATTTTAAAGCCTGAGGCCGGTACAGCTTGGAAGAGGCCGATTGAATGCTTCACAGCATCCATCCAAAACGAGTACTCACTGCAGTGCAGATCAGTAATGGTATCACCCCTGCCGAAGGCCCGTGCACCAGCAGTGCCAATGTAAAACGTTGAGTCTGTCTTTCCGAAGGCGAGCTCGTTTCTAGAGTTACGATCATAAGCAGGTAGCGGGTTGGTATACTTAAGGTAGAAGTGGACTTTGTCCAAGAGACGCTGCGTAGCCTCTCCTTCATGACTCATTACGACGGCTCGAGTGCCTATCTTTCCAAGACAACGAGTTGAGAGGACTGCTTCGATGTAGGATGAGCCACCCTTCTGGCGGGGTTTCGCCAGAATGAAAGAGCGGTAGTCTGGATCATGAATCATTTCATCGAGCCAAAGCTGGAAGGTATTTAGCTTAAACGGAACGCGCGGGCCCTCCTTCGTTGAGATTTGAAACATGCCCTGGATGATTTTGCCTTCTTTACTTAACATCAACCTTCCTGGTTCAAGATTTGCATGACGATGTCTTCAGCACTCACATTTACTTGAAGCTTCCCAGTATCCTTAAACTTCCCATTAGCCTTGAGCCATAACGAGGCAGCCTCAAGCTGCTTTTCAGGATCGCCTAACTTCTCTTCAATAACTTTAGTAACCTTCTCGAAGAGACAGGAAAACTCTTCCTGCGTTTGTTCTAAAAGGAATTGTTTTGCAAGTAGGGTTCTTTCATGATTTAATATATGATACACCGTAGGTGGTGAGTAACCCGTCAAGCGGCAAATCTCCGGCACGCGTTTACCTGAAAGGCGGTAATCCAAAACGACCTTCCACTTTAAAGGTAAAGGTTCATAATCACTCCTTTTTACCTTCCGGCCCGGATCAGAGTACGTACTGGATAAAGTTAAAGCGTTCATCTTGTTTAACCTAACTCATATACTTCGGTTCAAGAATCTGATCAACTTTAGTTAAGGACACTTTTGAAGGACGTAGTCTCTTTTTACCTGTCTTTCTCAGTTCGTCATCGTATGTCCAGCGGCCAAAATTCGCCCCATCTTCAGTATTCGGTCTATAAGCCACGGCCTCCTTTACCATTCTTATTAGTTGCCGGTCTGGGTATTTAGCTAATCTATGAATTAGTTTGTGGCAAGACTGGCATACTAACACTATTACCTCAGGACGGTAAGATCTATGATGCTCAACAATTAGTTTGTTTCTTTCACCAACCTTTTTACATACACCACAATAGTGCATCATAATGACTACCCTTATTAGTCTTTAAGTATATTATAACATATTAAAATAAAATATGCAAGATTTTTTATTATAGAGATCAAGATTTTTTTCAGATCTAAACACTGCGTATATGAGAGAACTATCCATGATTTCGTCAACATTCATTTTTGAGGTCTACACTTTTTCGTAAGCATTGTTTAGTAAAGCTGGAAGAGTACTAAAGCATCAGCAGGTTTATTAAAGAGTTTATTTAATAAACCACCAGCACTGTTTTGTTTTCGTGAGCATTCTTTATTAAAAAGTTTATTTAATATAGTATTCTTTTAAAAAGAATAGTTTATTAAAACTTAAAGAGTACTTTAGTATTCTTTTCATGAACATTATAACTATGTGATTTTATTGGACATTTAGTGTTGGGGTAACTTGTTGATTTTATTGAAGAGTTTGGTACTTGATTTTTCACTAAGTTTATGTTATACTATAGTTGAAGAAAGGGGGTGAGAGAAGATGAAAGAAATTTTCATTGAGTTGTATGAAGATGGTGATAAGTTGGATGAGTTTCATTTAAAAGAAGGTGACAAACAGTTTAAGGAGTGTATTGAGAAGTATTTTATAGAAAGGTATATGGAAGTATTGAACACTTTCAAGAAACTAACTAACCAACCTCATTAAAGTGAGAATGAGAAAAAAGAGGAAAGGAAAATGGCATTAACAGAAAAAGAAAAGGCAGAGAAGTGGGAGAAGATGCAGGCAATCAATAAGAAGAGTTTCCTGAAAAGGCAGGCAAGGATCAAGCTTTTACTTGCCAAGGCTGTAAAGGCCAATATCACAGTGAGTGATGCTGAGGTTGCAGCAGAGATGAAGAGACTTGCCAATTTGGGGAAGTAGCCTGCCAAGAAGGGAAGGGAAGTGAGTTGCTCAGGAAGCAATGCCCTTCCCTCTTTATCCTTAATAGGAGGTAAGAGGAATGAAACACAGAATCCTAACCTGTAAGAACCATCCTAACCTTAGATGGTCTTGTAAGGATATAGCATGGGATGGGCACTACAATGGAACAAGGAGCATCTTCTTCAAAGGTACTCCATCAGGGAAGGGAATGTATGAAGATGGTAGTGGCCTGGACTGTGTCTGTTCAGAGCTTGAGTGTGACTGTCCTTCCAAAAACCTAATACTTGCTCCTGAAGATAGCTTAGTAAAATAATCCTAAGAGGAGGTCTTCATTACAGAAGGCTTCCTCTTTTTTTCTTCACACCCCCCCGCCTATCTCGTGTGCATTACCTTCAGCAAACTTTCCTTTCAACCCACCACCCTTCCTTTTCGTGTGCATTTGTTTTGGTAGTTGTTTATTAAATATTTTCTTTACTATAGTATTCTTCTTTAACTTATTGAAATTATTAAGGTTTAGTAACCTTGTAAACACTTAAGTTTATTGAAGTTTTTTACAGTTGATTTCTCTACTAAAAGATTGTATACTATAATTGAGAGGGTAAGACTTCTCAAATAAAACAAAAAAGGAGGAAGACGACAATGGCACTCAGTATCGAAGAGGAAAAGATTCTTAGGCAAAAAGCGGCACACGACGATCATGTCCGGGCAATCAACAAACGTTCTTTCTTAAAAAGGCAGACCTGGTTGAAGCTCATGCTTGCTAAAGCAGAGAAAGCAGGCATTAAAGTAAGCGATGACGAGGTCATCAAAGCAATGAAGGCCTAATGCCATCGACGGGCACAAAGGGTGGAAGTGATCTACACAGGATGTAGAGCCACCCTTCCTTCTTTTCACGCCAAACCCCTTTCTTCTCGTAAGCATTTGCCCCCCTCCGGTATTAGCTGTTAGTAGTATTAATTAAATAATTAATTAATCAAACAACTAAACAACTAAACAACTAATTAAACAACTAAGGATTATTATTATTATTATTATTATATGTGTGTCGTTTAAATTTTAATTTCTTTATTTAATGCTTTTATCAAGATTTTATTCTCTCTGTGTACTTAGTACGTTATTCTATCTTCTCTCTCTCTCTCTCTCTCTCTCTCTCTCTCTCTAATATATAATATATATATAAAGAAAGAAGAGTATTAGTTAATTAATTAAATAATTAAATAAAAGAAATGAATGACACACATATAATAATAATAATAATAATAATACCTATGTAATTATGTAGTTATTTAGTTAGTTATTTAATTATTCTAACATGTTAAAATTATTGAATTTTTTAGTAAACGTATAACTTGTTAATTTTATTAAGGAATTTTAATATTGATTTTTTAAATAATTAATTGTATAATTAATATATGAACTATAAACTAACCTACTTTATTTACACTCACACTTTTTACACTTTACAAACACTTTGCGAAGGGAGGTCTTTATGAGAATAGTAAATGTTAAAACTAATGAGCAAGTTCAAGGAGAAGGGAAAGTGTTTTGGCCTGACACGAGAGGATGTGAGCCTTTTCTCACCATAACAGTCGGAAATTATGAACTCTTTATTGAAGGAGAAAATGAGTTAAATGAGGTATTTATGGCTTTTGCTCCAATACCCGATACAAAGTATCTTGATATTTAAGACAAAGGGAAAGGTGGTGATCAAGGTGATGAGTACTCAAACTAACAGGAAGATCGTTCAACAACCTCCCTTAGTAAAAACATCGAAGATGACGATACGAGAGAGGTTCCTTGCTTCGTTGAAGAAACGGGCCTTTACCTCAAAAGAGGTTTACCTTTTTATGGCAGGCCTTCACTCTGAACGATACGTGCACCAAGCTGAGGGCTTTGCCTTAGTAATCGGGCCTTTGCTCTTCGAGAAAAGGATTAAGAGGGTGGAGAGAGGAAGGTATGAGGTTCTCGAAGCGAGAAAGGAGAATTGAGATGAAAAAGACATCAATCTTTAAATGGCGTACTGGTGAGTACACCGCAGCTTTAATCTTATCAGATCGACACCAGCCTAAGGAAAGGGAAGTAGCGATCGAAGTGCCCAAGGCTTGGGTTGAACCGATCCGTGTCTCTCCGAGGGTGGTAAGGAGGCCTGGTGGGCTCACGCAGGAAAAGTAAGAAGGTTAGGCATACCTTCGTTACCTTAACACATCAAGCTTACCGAGCACTTGGAGGAAAGTTTGACGCCAAGCTGGCAGGTGAGTGTGCCTACTACCCACGCCTTGCCTTCAACAAGCTTGTTTGTGAAGGATGCTCGCTTAACGAGCCGAAGTGTTCGTGTCGACGAAGTCACATCCTGGAGGATACGAACCTTAGGAGGTGTGAGCTTTGTTGGGAAGTGGATGATCAAGTCATCTTAGTTGAACACCACACTTTACATCCTTGGTGTCTTGAAAAGGTGTTAAATGCCTACGAGAAGGCAGAAAGGAGCGAAGATGGAAGAGCAAGAGAAGCAAAAGGAGAAGAAAGAGAAGAAAGAGCATGAATGGTATTTAAAGTACTCTGGTAGAAAAGACTCACCATCATTTAGAGCAGCCGTTAAACATCTTAATACCTTCCCACTTTGGAGAGACTCTCAAGCAAAAGTCATCACCTTTGATGAGTACAAAGAACTTGTTACTCACAACGAAATTGCTCCACCACAGAACTACTGGAACATCAACGAAGGCCAAGTCGGTGTTATAATACTATCTTATTACCTACAATACTCAAAGACTTGGCACGAGATTATCGACCCTGCATTCCAAGACTTCCAGGATGGGTGGAGAGCATGTGAGAAGTATCTCACAGAGCCTTGTCAAGCTTTGAAGAAGAGAGGTAAGAAGCAGTGACTATTGAATGCTATTATGGCAAATGCAAGTACCATGCAGATGACGGACCTTTTTGTGACGAAGAGGATTGCAGAGCTACAAAAGAGGAGTTAGAAGTATACGGCAAAAGCAGAGCAGAATATCTTAAGGGCTTACAAAAGGAGGACAAGAGATGAGTAAACGAGATCTCTTCTTTTGGTTAGCAATCACCATCCTATTCGGATGGTCCTGCTTCCAATCAGGCTTCATCGTTGCGAAGTGGGAAAAGTTTGATTACGTCGGGCAGATTGCTAAACACAATACGCAGATCGAAGTCTTAAAGAGTGACTTCAGAGTAGTAAAAGAAAAGTTGAGGATGCCTTAACTAAAGAGAAATAGGAGTTAACATGAAGCATATAAGAACGATTCAAGTCCCAGCAAAAGAGAAACAAGTAATTGATAAGGTGACTTGTGATCTGTGTGGAAACAAGATAGAATATAAACGCTTTAGTGCTGAAGAAGCAATAGTCAAACATCGTACTGGCGACAGCTATCCCGAAGGTGGTAGTGGTGAAGAGATTAGTATCGATATATGTGGCAGCTGCTTTGACGGAAAGCTGATACTTTGGTTGCACTCTCAAGGTATTGAGCCAAGAACAGAAGAATGGGAGTGGTGAAAGTAATGAGTCTTGCTGATGACTTCGTCAATTCACTGAGTGAAGGGCAGTTTACCTATCGCTGGGCACGCGATTGGCTCGTCGCTGTACGATTTGGCAGGCCAGTTTACCGAGCACAAGTTTACGACCTTTTGATTAATCCTCTTATTATGAGAGGTCTGGTAGCTAGAGTAGGAAGAGGTCTTTATTTTCTCTCATCACTTTGTGAAGGGCAGATAACTAAGATGGAGCCGCGGCTAAGTCTTAGTGAAGCTGAGGGTCAACGTCTCAAAAGAGACGTTCCTCAGCACCCTTCCAAAGTTGATGAGTTTGCTGTCTATCTTAAAGAGAAAGGAGTGAAGCCATGAGCCTAACCATTCCCATTCAAGTAAGTGAAGATGAGGAACGAGAGATCGAGGTAACCTGGTATAGAATCCATCCACCTGATAAAGGAGGAAAGTACTGCCCTCCTTGCCCAGCTGAGCTAGAAGAGCTTGAGGCGAGGTGGGGTGATACTAAGAAGAGTCTTACCGAAGAAGAGTGGGGTAAGTTTATAGAATCTAACTGGGAAGTTATTGAAGATGCAGTTTGCGAGTATGACACATCGGTAAGGTAGAAAGGAGGTCAAGCATGACCAAAAAAGAATTAGAAAAAGTTCTTGCTTTGCTAAAAGCTACAAAAAGATTAATGAAAGAAGTAGATGAAGATAGAGCTAAGATTGACGCGGCGACAGGTATTTATCTTAGCTCAGGCATTGTCGGAGTAGAAGACATTTTAATGCAGTAGAGAAAGGAGGTGAGCTTCCATCAACAGAGGTGTTTAGGCAAGACGAAGTGAACTTAGATCCGCTCGTTAAGAGCAAGCCCTTTAGGGGTTGGTGACTGCCAAAGGCAGCACTAAAGAAAGGAAGGAAGGTATACCATGGCTGAGAAGAAAGTATCAAAGATAGCAGAAGTAAAGTTTGACCCCAAGAAGGCGACTGCGGAGCAGATCGCCAAAGGCCTTGAACTTCTGGGCAAGACAGAGACAAGGAAGAAAAGAGTTGAGGCTGGTGAGATCAAAGGATACTCGACCTGGGCCGAGATGAAGCCGGAGCAGAAGGCGAAAGCTATGGAGTATAGTAAAAAGCTCCGTATCCGTCAGCAGTTAATCTTGAGGAAGGCAGCCGCTGCCGGTATCAGTGTTAGTGATAAAGAGGTCGAAGCTGCAATGAAGTAAATCGTTTTCATAAAGTGAGGGAAGATCGGGGTTATAGGCCGTTGGCAAAGCCAACGCGCTGAGTTAGCGCAAGCCTAAACCAGATCTTCCCTCTTTTTGTTTTTCTCTTACAGAGGTATGCGATGAATCAACAAACAAGACAGCTCATCAAACCTACAATGAAAGGTGCGGATGGTAAAACATCTGCTGAGACCTTAAGGAAGATCAACGAGCAGAACAAAGAGCTCTTTCAAGAGGCTCAGGCGGGTGACCAAGAGCTTCTTAATTACTTCCTTGTAGAGCAGCAGTGCAAGGTCTACACCCAAGAGGAGATCGATCTTCTCAACCTTTTAACCTTAGATGGACGAAGAACCTTAAAGGATGCTCTCAAAAAGCTCGGGGAGCCCAACCTCATTAAAGGTAAAAAGAAGACCTTCATCAACCTTCCTGATCTTCGAGGAAACTACTATTCTACAGAACTCCAGGCACTCTTCGAGCTAGGGGAAAGGTATTATCTTTCCCACTGCCTCCCTCTTGGTGAGAAGTGGAAGGAGGATTGGATTCTTCGGCTTGATAATGGTGAAGGTTTCAAGCCTTTATTTTGTACAAGAGGGTGGTAGAATGAAGAGGATAAGGAAGAAACCAAGACCAGTTAAAAAGGGTAGTTCTGCTCTAAGACAGCTTAATAAGCTAAAACCTACCCTTCTCTTCATGATTAAGAAGTACCAGCCGAGATGCTTCTTTTGTCACAAAGAGCTCACAAAGGAAGATCTCTTTCTTTTTACTATTCATCATGTAGATGAGAATAGGGAGAATAACACCGTTGGGAACTTAGAAGCGTCACATCGAAAATGTCATAAAACATTTCACAGAAGACAAGCTGCATGGAACACCTTAGAGATTACTGAGAGGAGGTGATAAACAATGGACGGGGAGCAAAGAATGTTCTGCTGGTTAACAGCTTTAATAGCCGGAGCTATAGTTGCTGTTTGGTTAGGGACAGTTTATCTTTATCATTGGAAAAAAGTAACGATGGCCAAAGCAGGCTATGAAGAAGTAGTACTTGCAAAACCAGGATCAAGTGACTTAGCTTGGCAGAAAAGTAAGTAGTAAAAGTATAAAGGAAAGGAGGTGGTTTTTACGAGTTTTATATTCTTGTACGGCCGGCCTGGCACCGGTAAGACAACCTTACCAACAACACTAATCAAAATGGGTCACAAGGTACGTCACATCGACGTCGATGGTAAAGCACATGACATGCAAAACCTTCAGCCCTTCATCAAGGAGGGCTCTTGGATCGTTCAACCTATCAAATCACCTCTCCTTGATGGAACCTTGAGAGACAGGGTAAAAGGAATTATCGTAGTAAAGGGCTCGTTTGGAATGAACCCTCCAAGTAAACAACCGCAGGGTTATTTAGAGTTCGTCGATATTATTGATGAGCTCTCAAAACTTCACCGAGCGGGCAAGAAGGATCCTGATAACTGCACCGTTCTTGTTGCTCCTGACTCCTTAACTATCCTGCTGGAACATCTCACTCGACTTCTTCTCTTTCTTACAAATAAAGGAAAGTTCGAACGTGATCATTGGGCAGCCTGGGCTTCCAACCTTGAAGAGATCTTCCATACTTTGCAAAGCCTCCAAGGCATGTACAAACACGTTATCATCATCGCACACGAACAGGTAGATCGAGATGAAGAAACAGGTAGGGTAGTTGGTATTTATCCCCAGATCGCAGGATCGATGCGTTTCAAAGTAGGTGATTACTTCACAGAGATTTATCATACAAAGGTTGAAATACCTGCTGAGGGCTCGCCTATCTATTATGTAGAGACTCGGCCAGTAGGTAAGGCTGAGGCTCGGACTAGTCGTGCCCTCGACACTGAAGAGGAGAGTGACTTTGCAACCTTGTTTAAGGAAGAGCTTGCGAAGTCCTCGCCGAAGGTGAAAGGAGGTAAGAAGTGAAGAAGGAAATTATTGATAAGTATAACGAGCTCTTAACGTTCATTTGGAACCAACAAGGCACGATAAAGGTCGAGCAAGCTGTTAACGGGCACATCATTAAGGTTTATCGCGTAACTGATAACCTCATCAGAATGGACATCCTTAGGAATAAGGATGCAGCTGCGTAGAAAGGAGGTAAAAGATGAAAGTTGGAGATGTTGTAAAATTTGCTGACCATAGTGGAACGATGTCTCTACTACCATTAGGAGTAGTGATGCATGAGTCCGCACTCGGAGGAATTTTCAGTAATGATGTTCTGATTGTGAAGGCGGTGGGTATGCGCCTTCCTACCGAGAACTTATACGATCCTTCTCATCATAACGATGTTCTATTGTGGAATAGGACAAAAGGTTATTTCGTCTGTGCTGTTAGTCGTTTTCTCAACATCGTAGGCACAGGCTGTCCACATTGCGGAAACATACTATAACATCTAAGTTAACGAAAGGAGGTAAGATGCCTGAAAGAAAGAAAGGACATAAAGCTCTCAAAGTAAAAGATGGAAGCTTGGAAACCTTCGATCCTAACCCTTCAAAAGGAAAGATCCGCTTCTCTCATAACAAACTCTCGATTTGGCTACACTGCCACCAACGTTATAAACTCTATTACATTGACGGGTTACAAGCTAAGAAGAAGGACGAGAATCTCCAGATTGGTGCGGTAGCACACGATTTGCTAAAGCTCTGGAATGATGGAAAGCTTACCAAAGAACACATCGAGAAACTTGAACAGTATGTCCAAAAGCTTTACTCCTTCAACGAAGGAGATGAGTCACTCACCATAGCTCGTGAAGCGGCACGCCTTGTCATAGGCTACATCAAGCAATACGAACAAGATCCTTTGAAGATTATTAGTAGTGAAGTTCACGTTCAGTACGAAATGCCTGATTACTATCTCTATGCACGTATTGATGGCTTGGCCCGCACGCAAGACGAGCGCCTTTGGCGCTTGGAGTATAAGACCGCAAAGCGTATCGATAACTACTACCTTAATGGCTTGAAGGCAGGTTTGCAGGGTGCGATCTATGACTTCGTCATTGAAGAGAACTTCAAGGAGAAGCTCTCTGGTACAATTTACAGTATGCTTATCAAAACCCAAGTGCCTCAATTTCCACGTGCCTTCTCACCAGTTAGTCGACCTGGCATTGAGAGAATGCATGAAACTTGCCAGGGTGTTTTACGAGACATTCAGCGCGGAGATTTCTATCCCTCTTCAGCCTGCTTGAACTATGGAAGGGCATGCGAGTTTAAGATCCTTTGCGACAACGATACACCAGATAATCGTAAAGACTTCTATACTATTCGACCTGCTGAAGAGGACTTAGCAAAAGAGAAGGGAGGTGAACAAGAAGAAGGTAGTTAGTTTCACTGACTCTCAACTATAAACTTAGTCGCAACGCGACAAAAAAGGAGGAATTCAAAATGGCAGTAAACAGACCAGGTAAAAGTAAGCCTGCACCAGCAGGAAAAGGTAAAGTTCGTGAGGAGCAAGCACCTTCCAAAGGAGGGATGAGCATTCACATTCCTGAAGGACTTGGTGGAGAGCTCAAAGTGATGACAGGCACAACGAAAGCTTCTCTTGAAAAGCTTGCTTGGGGTCTTTCACAGACAAAGCAACCCAAGGTAACCTTTATGTACACCGTTCTTGATGAGCTGAACGACGACGAGGATCAGCCAACTACTGTTGGTGAGCGTGTCCTTGAGACTTACAGTCTTCAACCTCAAGCACTCTTTAAGCTGAACGATGCTTACAAAGAGGCAAAAGGTGAAGGCCTTCCTGTAGGTGACTACAGCGAAGAGGAGTTCCATGAGATGATCGAAGAGACCTTCGAGGATACAGAGTGGAAGCTCGTCCTGGTAAAAGGTATGGATGATAAGGGTAAGGAAAGGACTGAGATTTCAGCAAAGACCTTTCTTGGGAAGTAATCTGTACAGTAAAGGGGGGAGGGAACTGGCGGCGTCTGCCCTCGGGTAAAGTCGAAATTACGTACCAGCCCTCCTCGCTTTTTTTTGAAAGGAAAGAAGCTATGTACCAAATAGAAAAGACTATTCCAATACCATCAACCCAAAAATGGACTTGCAATAAGCTTTACCCTTTTTTAGAAATGGAAGTTGAAGATTCCTTCCTTGTTCCTTGCTCATCAAGAGTTGAAGTTGACAGAATTCAGTCGTCTATTATGGGAACTGTAAGAAATAGTCGAGCAAAATACGGAGATCGAAAGTTTACGACGAGGTGTATTAAAGAAGATAATACAATCATAGGGGTTAGGTGTTGGAGGATAAAGTAGAAAGGAGGTATAAAGTAATGTTTAATCGGATATTACTTACTCTCTTCTTACTAAACGTTATCTTACCCGCATGGGACAGAAACTGGAGTGCTATGCTCGGTTGGACTTGTGCTACTATAGGTGCAATATCTACTTGGAGGTTGAGATGAGGTGTTCTAAATGCCAAGGACTTCTAATTAAAGAAACCTTCTACCCTCCTAAAACAGAAAGTGCTCTCGAAAAGTATGAGGGCCTGAGGTGTACAGGTTGCGGCGAGGTTATCGACTCAGTAATACTACAAAATAGAAAGCCTACACCACCCATAATTTTAAGCTGGACTCACAACCCAGATCAAATCACAGTCTTAGTAAACTCAAAGCGTTACACTTACGAACTTCCTCTCTACTGGATTGAAAAGGTAGAGAGAATGTGGAAGTACTCTGCGTGGAAAGCATTCAACATGGTGAAAGAGAAAGGCGTCTTAAAGAGAAGCCTTAGAGCCCATCACCGAGCTCAAAGGAGAGACGATGAGAACCTTTACCTTTAGCATTGATGAGGAGTGTGTAGAGTTCTATGAAGATGATGAAGAAGTCTGCTGGCCAATCGCAGATCACAGACTGCTCTTCATTCTTACTGCCTCTGAGATGATAAGATTCGGCCAAGTTCTTAAAGAGGCAATGTTCGAGTGGAAGAAGGTTAACAAGCTTCCTCTTGACTTTAAGCTTAACCCAGAACGGAAGGAGAAAGAAGATGAAGGAAATAAAGATAATATATGAAGACACTGGAGAAGTTAGGAGTCCAATGAAAGGAGAATGGTTTAGAAATACAAGAGGATTCCCTGAGAGAGCTATGTTTGACTTTCAAGCGATTAGGCTGCCGATTACAAAACAAATAGTAACAGAGGAGGCCAAAGATGAGCTATTGGAGTCATAACCCAGAGTTATTTACAGAAATCATATTTAACCAGATGGTTAGAGAAGGGTTAGCTAAAGAAGATGAAGAAGATATAGAAGAGGTTGTTAGTAAGTTCTTGGATAAAGCAGATTCTTATAAACTTGTAACCAGAGCCGAGCAAGATTATTGGGGAAGTAAAATAGATGAGGCAGAAGTTAGATATGGAGGAAGAGAATAAAACGAAAGGAGAACCTTCAACGATGCAACAAGCCATCAGACGAATCCTCAGGATTCACAAGCTGAACAATCCAAACTTCGATGGAACACCAGAACGCATCGAGCGAATGTGGAAAGAGTTTTTCGACGTAAAGGAACCGGTTCTTACTGTATTTACAACCGAGTGTAATGAGATGATGGTCGTCAAAAACCACGTGGTATGGGGCTTCTGTCCACACCACCTTCTACCGGTACGTTATACCTTTCGCATTGGTTATATTCCAAGAGGTCTTGCAGTTGGTTTGAGTAAGCTCCCTGAGCTTGCTAACTACTTCATAACCTTCCTTCCTCTTCAAGAGGATCTTCCGGGTATGATCTGCGCCTTTTTAGAAGAGAAGTTAAAACCCCAAGGAGTAGGCTGTTGTGTAGAAGGTATGCATCTCTGTATGGTAATGAGAGGAGTAAAGAGTCCATGCGTTGAGGCAGTGGTAACGAAGCTTAAAGGTATTATACTTCTAAATCCACCGACGCATAGTGAGTTTTTTCATTAAACGATGAGGTGGGTAGGGGGCGGAAGTTATAAAGGAGGATTTTATGGGAACAGGAGAAAGGAATATAACAACCCTCGAAGATATAATTTATGAACAGTCTCCAACCGTTGATGGTTGGATCTGCCCAACCTGTATTCACTATGAAGGCGGTGTGAAATGTGAGCAAGGTATTTTTATTACATATACCAGAGCAAACATGAAAGGATGCTATTGGTTTGAATTGGGAAAGGAATGTAAGCACTGCGGAAAAAGAACTTAATTCAACATAACGACTGAGGTAAGTGGCGGCCAGTGGTCATACGTGAATGACTCACCTGCTGATGAAGCGTACTGCGGGAACGCAGGTCACCCCGCCCATTGGCCGTCAACTCCAATGATTTGTTAGCCCACAAAAGGAGGCATCAATGAAACCGGTTAAGTTTAAAGAAGCTAATGTAACTTTTGCAGAAAATCAACCAGAATATATTCCCCTGCCCGCATGGAAAGGGGATGATGGCACGGTAATATCTTGTTGGCAATTGACTTGGAAAGAACGATTCAAGTTACTTATTAATGGCAGAATATGGCTGAGAATGCTTACGTTTAATAAACCTCTACAGCCCCAGAGATTGGATGTAGATCGCCCATTTGTGGGCTAACGCTCCGGCTAACCCGCTGGGGCAGTGAGTAACCTTTTTAGCCAACTGGCTATCACCAGTCGGTGTCAAGCTGGTTGTTATGCGATTTTTTAGGAGGTCTTATGAAATACAAAATCGTCCCCGTTGCTTCATGGTCTGGAGTAGTTTGGTGGGCAATAAAAAGCAATAAAGGATTTCTATCACCCAGTGATTTCGGTCCTGTTATCACTATGATGCCTTATACTTTTGCGAGTATTAAAAAAGCACAAAGGTTTTTAGATTCTATTGCATAACGCCTTAGATCAGTGGCGGCGATGCCGAAAGGGACGAAAGGGCTCAACCTTTACCATGGATAGTCCAAGCGTCATAAAGGTGCTTGCTCGCCGTCCACTGAATCTAATTGTTATATGGAGGTTTTATGGTCTATTCTTTATTAGTTCCATTACTCAAGGGAAAACAATTTGTCATCGTTGAATTTTATCAAGATATGGGTTTTGGAAAAACTCTTGTCTTTCTTGTTGATGATGTCGA